>ERZ651108.112-NODE-112-length-41869-cov-10.568613_pt1 | contig 41869 bp, 30 predicted proteins | sample MGYA00512173_ERZ651108 | MGnify/ENA metagenome assembly ERZ651108 | reverse complement strand
TCCAAATATCCACGTACGTAGATATTAGAGCCACGTACGTAGTCCAAACTTTTCTGCCACTCGTCCACAACTTTTCTCCCTACGCAGAGCAACAACCTATAATATAGGTCACTTCACAAAGCTATATAGCTTTCTTCGCCATCCTATATAGGTCGTCATCGCGACCTATATAGCTTCGTCGTCGGACCAATATAGGTCAGCCCGCCGACCTATATAGGTTGATAGCTCTCCCTTATATTCCTCCCTATTTCTCAGCAAGGGAAGAGGTGACATTGGGGGCTCTATAAATGCGTTCGTAAAGGAATTAAAGAACAGCGTATCTGTGCCTTCTGAATGGAGAATGTACTTGTGATAAGGGCTCTCGGCCTACCCTTGGGTGGTGGAGTCTTGCTTGTGAGAGAAATAATATATTGGGGGTGAACGGATCGCGTGATCCTAATTGCAATCATTAATACCCCAAGCGTATGAAAAAGACGATGCTGCGTGTGGTGATGAGTAGCCTCTTTCTTGGCTTCGTCACTCTGAGTGCAGCTTTCCTCTCCTCGTGTGATAAGGATAAGGATAAGGAGAGATCAGAACCGATATCTGGCTCTTTCCCCTCGAAGCACCCCATCTCAGGCTTCTTCCGAGTGATTAAGGCTGAGGCAACCCTTACCCCTGTGGAGAAAACTCCACAGAAAGATCGATCAGATTACCTCTGCTGGGAGATTGTCCCAGGCTCAGAGATCCACTATTCGCTCATACGTGATGAGGAGAAGGTCTTGCAAATATATAAGGAGCGTAAGATGCGTGAGGATGTCACCTTCTACAGTGTGATTGGGCCGTTCAATACATTGGGTGTCTATGGGCTGCAGGCCATGACGCTGAGCTTTACTCGTGACGCAGATCAAGTGGTGACGGATCTCTCCTCGCAGGCACTACTCAGCTACGAGCACCTGTATAAGACGTACTATGAGCGTGAGCCACTTGCACCAGGTGCTGAGACTATGTATTATAGGTTTTTAGCTCATGAAGTTGGGCCTAAGACTATTCGAGAAGAAGCGAGCCTGGCAAGTCTTACTCCAAAGGATCTTTGGTGGACCTTCTGGGGGTACTACAGAAGGCTGCCTATGGGAGAATATGTCCTTACCCCTCGTGATGCCTCTGCCTATCTCTATCTGAAGAGGGATGCTGTCGACTTGACGGCGGGTAAGCTCGTCCTCACATTTGTCCGCGACGAAGGAAATCCTGTGAAGGTGGAGCTTCCCACGAAGTAGTCTCGCATCTATCATCAACGCTCCCGACCAGTGCCTTCAGGAGGTGCTGGGCGGGAGTGTTTGTATGAAGGAGTGTCGGGTGGGGGAGCTTATGTCGGTGATTTTTATTACCTTTGTAGCAAAGAGATGATCAAGAGAGGAGGCGACAGAGCTTCCTCTCTTTGCATTCATCCCCTATTATCCTACGAGACGCGTCATGATCGATAAGAGCTACATTGAGGGAATTGCTTCCCAGTACTGTGCCACCGAGCACCCCGATTATTATATTGTAGAAGTCGCTGTCCACCCTGGCAATCGTATTATCGTCGAGCTGGGTGCCCGTGGGGGCATCAGCATCGATGCATGCGTCGCCCTCTCGAAGCATATCGAGGGGCAGCTGGACCGTGAGGCAGAGGACTTCGAGCTCGAGGTAGGCTCTGCAGGCCTCACCGCACCCTTCAAGGTCCTCCGTCAGTACACCGATGCTATCGGTGAGGAGGTCGAGGTGCTCCGTAAGGGGGGCATCAAGGAGAAGGGCGTCCTCTCTGATGCTACTGCCGAAGCGATCACCCTCACCGTCGTGCGCAAGGTACGCCCCGAGGGTCAGAAGCGCAAGATCGAGGTCGAGGAAGCCCTCCCCATCCCGATGGACGAGGTGCTACAGACCAAGCGCGTCTTGAAGTTCTAAACTCACCACCCTATCCAAGTAGAAGAATAAACCTATATAATAGCCCCATGGCAAAGAAGAAAGAGACTACCAGCTTGATCGAAGCGCTCCTCGAGTATCAGGAGCTCAAGAGTATCGACCGCAATACGCTGATCGCGGTCATGGAGGATTCCCTCCGCAATGTCCTGTCGAAGATGTTTGGCTCGGACGATACCTTTGACGTCATCATCAACGTCGAGAAGAAGGGTGACTTCGAGATCTGGCGTACGCGTCACGTCGTCGCCGATGAGGACTTCGTCGATGAGGTGCGTGAGGTGCCCCTGAGCGAAGCCCAGCGCTTCGACTCGGAGATCTCCGTCGGCGAGGACTTCGTCGATGCAGTCGACTTCAACTCCTTCGGTCGCCGCGCAGTCATCAACCTGCGTCAGGCCCTGGCAAGCAAGATCCTCGAGCTGCAGAAGGAGCACTTCTACCACAGCTTCGTAGGCCGTGTGGGCGAGCTGATCTCCGCCGAAGTCTATCAGGTATGGAAGCGTGAAGCCCTGCTCATCGACGATGAGGGCAACGAGCTCCTCATGCCCAAGACTGAGCAGATCCCTGGCGACTTCTTCCGCAAGGGTGAGACGGTACGCGCTGTCATCGAGCGTGTAGAGAACGAGAACAGCAATCCTAAGGTCATCCTTTCGCGCGTAAGCCCAGAGTTCCTCAAGCGTCTCTTGGAGCTCAATGTGCCTGAGATCGCCGATGGCCTGATCACGATCCGTGCCGCAGCCCGTATCCCTGGTGAGCGTGCTAAGATCGCCGTAGAGTCGTATGACGACCGCATCGACCCCGTAGGGGCTTGCGTCGGGGTCAACGGTTCGCGTATCCGCAGCATCGTCCGTGAGCTGAAGGGTGAGAACATCGACGTGACGACCTACACCACGAACCCCATGCTCTTCATCCAGCGCGCGCTCAGCCCTGGGAAGGCCGTGGCTATCGCCCTCAGCGACGAGGACGAAGAAATCAAGCAGGCCGAGGTCTACATGCGCCCCGATCAGGTGCCCTTGGCTATCGGTAAGAATGCTGCCAACCTCAAGCTGGCTTCGCTCCTGACCGGCTACCGTATCGAGATCTTCCGCGACGAAGAGGGTGCTACGGGTGAGGAGGATATCTACCTCGACGAGTTCTCTGACGAGATCGACGAGCAGATGATCCAGGCCCTCAAGGAGGAAGGCTACACTACGGCTAAGTCCGTACTGCGTGAGGATCGTGCTACGCTCCTTGCGAAGACTGAGCTGGACGAAGATGTCCTCGACCGTATCCTCGAGGTCCTCAGCGCCGAGTTCTCCGAAGAAGAGCCCTACGAAGCTGACGAGCCCGCCGCTGAGCTCGCCACCGAAGAGGGAGAAGAAGACTAATCCGTCCCGCCCGCCCGCTGCCCAGCTGTCGCTCCCTGTAGTGTAGATACCCATTAGCGAGAAGCCCGAGCAAGCCAGCAGCGAGCCCGTGAAGAGGCGGACATAAACCATTCAAAAGAGAAGATACATGCCAAAGGACATCAAGCTCTTTACCTTGGCCAAGGAACTCAACGTAGGGATTGGCTCATTCAAGGATTCGTTAGAGAAGAAAAACGTCTTAGACGTCAATACTATCACCCCCAACACTCGCGTACCCCGCGAGGTGGCCGAGCAGCTCATCGCTGAGCACGGCAAGGGCATGGGCAAGGCTGAGATCGCCGCGCTCCTCGACACCCTCAGTGGTGCCGCTGCTAAGCCTGCGCCTGCCAAGCCTGCTGCTAAGCCCGAGGCCCCCGCTGCTGAGCCCGCTCCCGCGAAGGTGAAGCACATCGAGACGGTCGTCCCCGAGGATCGCCGCCCCAGCCTCAATATCAAGGGCTCCATCGCCACGGAGAAGAAGGCTGAACCCAAGCCTGCTCCCAAGGCGAAGGCCGAGCCTAAGCCCGCTCCCGCTCCTAAGGCCGAGGCTCCTGCACCCGAAGTGAAGCCCGAGCCTAAGGTAGAGGTCAAGCCTGAACCCAAGCCCGAGCCTGCTCCTGCACCCGCTCCTAAGGTCGAAGCTCCCGCCCCCAAGGCTGAGCCTAAGCCCGAACCGAAGCCAACTCCTGCTCCCGAGCCTGCCCCTGCAGCGCCCGCAGCGAAGCCCGAGCCTAAGGCAGCTCCCGCAGCCGAGGAGCCCACGGTGCGCGAGCCCGAGATCTATCGCCCTTCGACTCCCGCTGCAGGCATTAGCTTCAACGTAGTAGGTAAGATCGACCTCTCTTCGATCAACGATAATACGCGCCCCGCCAAGAAGTCCGCTGCCGACAAGGGTCGTAAGCGCACCCGTATCGGTAAGGGCCCCGTTGATGTCAAGGCCGAAGCCGCTAAGGTGACGGACAATGGCACGAAGAAGCCCGGGCAGCGCAATGGCAATGGTGGTAATGGTCGCTCCGCAGACCCCAACAACCGCGGTGGTCGTGGCAATGCCCAGCAGGGCGCTGCCGAGCAGAAGACCGGTCGTAAGGCCAAGCGTCAGAGCCAGCAGCCTCAGAAGGCTGTCGTCACTGACGAAGATGTACAGCGCCAGGTCAAGGAGACACTTGCTCGTCTGACGGGTAAGAATCAGCAGGGTGCTAAGTCTGCTAAGTACCGTAAGGACAAGCGTGACGCTGCTCGCTCTGCAGCTCTCGACGCTCAGGAGCGTAGCGAAGCCGAAAGCCGTACGCTGAAGCTCACTGAGTTCGTGACGGTGAGTGACCTCGCGAGCCTTATGGACGTCCCCGTGACGCAGGTCATCGCTACTTGTATGAGCATCGGTCTGATGGTGTCTATCAACATGCGCCTCGACGCTGAGACCATCGAGATGGTCGCAGAAGAATTCGGCTACAAGACCGACTTCGTCAGCGCTGAGGTCGTCGAAGCCATCACGCAGGAAGAAGAGGTCGATGACGAAGCTGACCTCATCAGCCGTCCTCCTATCGTCACCGTCATGGGTCACGTCGACCACGGTAAGACGTCGCTCCTCGACCGCCTGCGCAATACCAACGTCATCGCTGGCGAAGCAGGGGGTATCACCCAGCATATCGGTGCCTACAGCATCCGCTTCAAGGGTGGTAAGCGTATTACCTTCCTTGATACGCCAGGTCACGAAGCCTTCACCGCTATGCGTGCTCGTGGTGCGAAGGTCACGGACATCGCTATCATCATCGTCGCCGCTGACGACGACGTGATGCCTCAGACGAAGGAAGCTATCAACCATGCCGCCGCCGCTGGTGTGCCCATGGTCTTCGCGATCAATAAGATCGATAAGCCCGCCGCTAACCCCGACCGTATCCGTGAGCAGCTCGCTGCCATGAACTACCTCGTCGAGGAATGGGGTGGTAAGTACCAGTGCCAGGAGATCTCCGCTAAGCAGGGCATCAATATCGATGAGCTGCTGGAGAAGGTCCTCCTCGAAGCTGAGCTTCTTGAGCTCAAGGCTAACCCCAAGCGCCGTGCTGTCGGCTCCGTCATTGAGTCTTCGCTCGATAAGGGCCGTGGCTATGTGGCTACCGTCCTCGTGCAGAACGGTACGCTCTCGCAGGGTGACGTCGTCCTCTCGGGTACGCACTATGGCCGTGTGAAGGCTATGTTCAACGAGCGTAACCAGAAGGTCGAGCACGCTGGTCCCAGCGAACCCGTTCTGATCCTTGGCTTGGACGGTGCACCTACCGCAGGTGAGACCTTCAACGTCATGGAGACCGAGCAGGAAGCGCGTAGCATCGCCAGCAAGCGTGAGCAGCTCAAGCGTGAGCAGGACAACCGCACGAAGAAGGGTCTTACCCTTGACGAACTCGCTCGTCGTCGTGCTCTGGGCAACTTCCAGGAGCTCAATGTCATCATCAAGGGTGACGTGGACGGCTCTATCGAAGCGCTCTCCGACTCGCTCATCCGCCTCTCTACGGAGGAAATTCAGGTCAACGTCATCCACAAGGGCGTCGGTCAGATCTCCGAGAGCGACGTCGTGCTCGCCTCTGCTTCTTCGGCTATCATCCTCGGCTTCCAGGTGCGTCCCAGCCAGGCCGCTCGTCGTCTGGCAGACCGTGAGGGCGTAGAGATCCGTACTTACTCGATCATCTACGACACCATCGAAGACATCAAGTCCGCTATGGAAGGGATGCTTTCGCCCGAGATCAAGGAGAATGTCGTGGCCAACCTCGAGGTCCAGCAGACCTTCAAGATCACCAAGGTCGGTACCATCGCCGGCTGTATGGTCGTCGAAGGGAAGATCAAGCGCAACAACAAGATCCGCCTCATCCGCGATGGTATCGTCAAGTACCAGGGCGAGCTCGGCTCTCTCAAGCGCTACAAGGACGATGCTAAGGAAGTCGTCATGGGTCAGGACTGCGGTCTGAATATCGATGGCTACAACGACATCATGGTCGGTGACATCATCGAGGCCTACGAAGAAATCGAGATCAAGAAGACCCTCGACTAAGTCGCGGTCGACTTCACTCACGATATACCAATAGACATTACGCCCCAGGCCGCTTCGGTAGCCTGGGGCGTAATGTGTTTCTGCACTATCTGTGCGGTGGCTTTTGCGACCACTACTGGTCGCTGAGCTGACCAGTACTGGTTGGTTATAGCGACCAGTACTGCTTCGCGTCGTGACCAGTACTGCTTCGATCAGCAACCACTATTGGTCGTCGGGTTGACCTATATAGGTCGCTGTGGCGACCAATATAGGTTCGTGCGCTGACCAATATAGGTCGGAGCAGCGACCACTATAGGTTCATTGCCCCTTACTATGGGAGTCTGTGGTGCGGCAGGCCGCAGTGGGGGCTTCTTGGGTGGTGGAGATGTTGCCCTCTGTGGGGTAGGGGAAGAGCTCGGACTGAGGATGTTTCTTCGGTGAAAGTCAAGGGTGTGCAAGGTGTTGTATCAGATATTTTTGTATCTTTGTGACCGAATTTCCTATGTAGGGTAGGAGAAGAAGACCGTCCCTCCGTCGTGGAGCGGGTGGCACCCTACGGGGCTAACTTTTTAGTTATCAACGATAATGTACGTCATCGTAGACATTCAGGGCCAGCAGTTCAATGTAGAACAGGGCCGTCGCCTCTTCATTCACCACGTCAAGGGTGCAGAGAGTGGCGCAGTAGTAGAATTCGACAAGGTCCTCCTCGTAGACAAGGATGGTGCTGTCACTGTAGGTACGCCTGTAGTGGCTGGTGCTAAGGTCGTGTGCGAAATCATCACGCCTCTTGTAAAGGGCGATAAGGTACTCGTCTTCCACAAGAAGCGCCGTAAGGGCTATCGCAAGCTCAATGGCCACCGCCAGCAGTTCAGCGAAGTCCTCGTCAAGGAAATCGTAGCGTAAGTAATTGTATCACCGCATTAGTTTAGACATAAGACAATGGCACATAAAAAAGGTGTAGGTAGCTCCAAGAACGGACGCGAATCAGAAAGTAAGCGACTCGGAGTAAAGCTCTTCGGTGGTCAGCACGCTAAGGCTGGTAACATCATCGTCCGCCAGCGTGGCACGCAGCATCACCCAGGTGCAGGCGTAGGTATCGGTAAGGACCACACGCTCTATGCACTGATCGACGGTAAGGTGGTCTTCACTCGCAAGAAGAACGACCGCTCGTACGTCTCCATCGCGGCTGAGGCCTAAGACGGAGCACACGTCAGACAAGTCACAACCGGAGGTTGCTCCAGAAGGGTCTACACAGCCCGGAGGGAGCGACCTCCTCTCATTATACCCCACACGAGACATTATGCTTACACTCAAGCAAATCAAGGAGAATACCGAGGCGGTCATTGAGCGCCTCCGCAAGAAGCAATTCGAGGCACGCGAAGCGATCAACGAAGTCCTGAACTTCGATGAGATCCGCCGTCGCTCTCAGCAGGAGCTCGATGCCAGTCTCTCTCGTCAGAAGGCCCTCGCTAAGGAGATCGGTGATCTGATGAAGCAGGGCGCCAAGGAGCAGGCTGAGAGCATCCGCTCTCAGGTGGCACTGCTCAAGGAAGCAAGCAAGAGCCTTGAGGAGAAGAAGGCCGAGGCCGAAGCTAAGATCCGTGAGATCCTGCTCTCTGTACCTAACCTCCCCGCCGACATCGTGCCCGAAGGCGCTACGGCTGAGGACAACGTCTGCGTCAAGACTGGTGGCGAGATGCCCGCACTCGATGCTACCGCCGAGCCCCACTGGGAGCTGGCGAAGGACTATGACCTCATTGACTTCGAGCTGGGGGTGAAGATCTCGGGTGCTGGCTTCCCCGTCTATAAGGGTTATGGAGCTCGCCTGCAGCGCGCGCTCATCAACTTCTTCCTCGACAATGCTCGTGAAGCTGGTTACCTCGAGGTACAGCCTCCCTACGTCGTCAATGAAGACTCTGGCTACGGCACGGGTCAGCTCCCCGACAAGGAAGGACAGATGTACCACGCTACGGTGGACAACCTCTATCTCATCCCCACGGCTGAGGTGCCTGTGACGAATATCTATCGTGACGTCATCCTCGAGGAGAAGGATCTGCCCGTACGCAACACCGCTTACTCTGCCTGCTTCCGTCGCGAAGCTGGGTCGTATGGTAAGGATGTGCGTGGTCTGAACCGCCTCCACCAGTTCGATAAGGTAGAGATCGTCTGCATCGACAAGCCCGAGCGCAGCTATCAGCGCCTCGATGAGATGGTCGCCTACGTAGAGACGCTCGTCACGAAGCTCGAGTTGCCCTGGCGCATCCTGCGTCTGAGCGGTGGTGATATGAGCTTCACCAGCGCGCTGACCTATGACTTCGAGGTCTTCTCTGCTGCACAGAAGCGTTGGCTTGAGGTCAGCTCTGTGTCGAACTTCGAGAGCTATCAGGCCAACCGCCTGCGCTGCCGCTATCGTGATGCTGAGCAGGGTGTCCAGCTCGTGCACACGCTCAATGGTAGTGCTCTGGCTCTGCCCCGTATCGTCGCAGCGCTGCTGGAGAACAACCAGACGCCCGAAGGTATCCGCATCCCCGAGGCTCTTCGTCCTTACACGGGCTTCGACTTTATCCCCCGTCCTACGAAGAAGTAAGCGACTTCCTCACTCGGACGCTACAATAAAAGCTCATCCCCACACTGCCATCAGGCGGTGTGGGGATGAGCTTTTATTGTAGATGCGAATGACTCGCTGGGCTTACTTAGCGTCGGAGTAGATCTGCTTGATGGTCTCCTCGATCTGATCGGGAGTGAGATCGCCTACCGTCTGGATGGGCGTACCCTGCATAGGGATGAAGAGGCACATAGGGATGCTCTTCACACCGAAGATATTGGCCAGACCAGCTTCCTTGTCGACATCGATCTTGTAGACGTCGATCTTACCCGCATACTTCTTAGCGATAGCTTCGAGCTTGGGGCTGAGCTTACGGCAGGGACCGCACCAGTCGGCGTAGAAGTCGATGATAGCGGGACGGCTACCCTTGAAGACGAACTTCGAGGGCTCTTCCTTATAGTCCCAAATGTTCTTGCGCAGGTAGGCTGCGTCGATGTGCTTGATAGCGCCTTCTGCGGCCTTGTCGTCGGCAGCAGCTTCTTCGCTGGGTGCAGCTGCGGTCGTCTCGGTGGAGGCAGAAGCAGCGTTGCTCGAAGCCTTGGCCGTGCAGGCGTAGCTCGAGAAGAGACCTGCGGAGATGAGGGCGAGGCTGAGGATGACTTTCTTCATTATTCAGTTAGTTGCTACGAGGTGATAGAATACTGCTCGTTGGTATGATAAGCGTGAGCGGGAGTGAATTGTTCATTAAGCGACAAGCCGGGCATCCTCAGATGGGGAGGGTGCCCGGCTTGCTATATGAAGTGGGAGAGGGCTGTGAAGCGCTTACTTCTTAGCCTCGGTGGAGCGGAAGAGGATCTCCGTACGGTCCTTAGACTCGTAGAGCTTCTTAGCGAGAGCCTGTACAGACTGAGGCGTGACAGCGTCGAGGAGCTTGTCGTAGTTCGTCACGAAGTCGAAGCCCTGACCGTAGAAGCGAGCGAGCTGGCCGAGCCAGTAGCTGTTCTTGCGGAGGCTTTCGCCGTGAGCCTTCTTGAGGTTCTTGACAGCCTTGTCGAAGTACTCAGCTGAGGGACCGTCCTTGACGATACCTTCGAGACCCTTGAAGACGAGCTCGTTCATAGCTACGGCCTTAGCGGGGTCGGTCTGGAACTGGACGGTGACGTTCGTGCGTGGGCTGGGGAAGCGTGATACGTCAGCCAGGACACCGACGCTGTAGGCACCACCTGCATCCTCACGAATGGTCTTTGTGTAGAGCTGGTCGAGGATGGACTCAAGCACAGCGCTCGTCAGACCTTCCTGCTGGTTGTAGGTCGTGGGAGCTGAGATGCCGTCGATGACGATACCCATGGGTGTCTCCATAGCAGCGCTGTACTCCTTCTTGTTCGTGCCGAGGCGTTCCTGGGGGACGCGGTTCGTGTGAGCCTTGTCGGTGTAGACCTTCTGCGCGGGGAGTGAAGCGATGTACTGCTCTACGAGAGGACGGAGGGTAGCTTCGTCGACATTACCTACGAAGTAGAATTCGAAGCCACGAGCGTTAGCGAAGCGGCTACGGAAGAGCTGGAGCACACGATCGTAGTTCACGCTCTTGACTTCTTCGACGCTGAGTGGGTAGCGCTCAGGGTTGTTGGGGAAGATGAAGCGCGTGACGGAGTCGCCGAGGAAGGAGAGTGGGTTAGCCTTGCTTGCCTCGATCTGGCTGATGGTACGCTCTTGCCATGCCTGGAAGGCGTCCTTGTCAGCACGTACAGCTGTGAAGTTGAGGTAGAGGAGCTGGAGCATCGTCTCGAGGTCTTCCTTCGTCGTGCTACCTGCTACATCATCGCTGATATTGGAGACCGTCGCAGAGACAGAAGCGATGCGACCGCTGAGGGCCTTCTCGAGAGCGGACTCATCGAACTTACCGAGACCACCGATAGCGGCAAGGCTATTGAGGACCTTCAGATCCGTAGCGTTGGGCTTGGTGAAGTTGTAGTACCCACCATCGCGGCGACCCTTGAAGAGGATCTCATCTTCCTTGTAGTCGGTCTTCTTGATGTAGACCTTCGTACCGTTGGAGAGCGTCCAGATGGTAGAGCCGTACTGACCGTTCTTCTCGGTCTTGACGATCTTACCCTTCATGGGGAGCTTGTCGATGAGCTTCTCGTTGCTGACCTCGTCCTTAGGAGCTTCGACCTGCTGCTTGGTATAGTCAAGGTACTTCTTCGTGAGCTCCTCGATGCTGGGGAGCTTGACGCTGGGCTTCTCTACGCTGGTCAGAGCGACGAGTACATTCTTCTCGAGGTCAAGCTGCTTGATCATAGCATTGATCTGCTCGAGTGGGAACTGCTCAGCGATGCCCTGGATGAGCTGGTAGTGTGTGGGGATATCGAGGAGGTAACCACCGTCTTCGAAGTAGTCTACATAGACGTTTGCCCAAGCATCGCTGGTACGCTTGTCACGCTCGTTGTAGAAGTTCTTCATGCTGACGAGGTAGTCCTTCTTAGCACGGCTATATTCGCCAGGCGTGAAGCCGTACGTCTTGAGGCGTACGATCTCAGCTACGAGGGCCTTGAGAGCGGGCTCCCACTGCCCTTCCTTGAAGGTAGCGTCAAAGTTGACAGCGTCCTTGGTCTTAGCGACGACGTAGTTACCGAAGTCAACGGAAGCGTTGACGAAGGGTGCATTAGGCTTCTTGACGATGTCGCTGAAGCGCTGGGTGATCATCGATGAGACGACACTATTGATGTAGTCCTCGAGGGGACCCATGAGGGTAGCACGGACATCAGCAGGCGTGACATCGCTCTTGTAAGAGATATTGATCGAGTTCTGCGTAGCTTCCTTGTCAGCAGCGATACCTACGATGGGCTTGGCGTTGTCTTCGACAGGGATGTAGACGCGCTCAGCAGCATTCACTGGAGCAGGGATGTCGGCGAAGATCTTCTTGATCTGAGCCTCCGTGTAGTTGACGTCGACGTCACCGACGATGATGACTGCCTGCAGGTCGGGGCGGTACCACTTCTTGTAGTAGTCGCGCAGGACCTGATAGGGGAAGCTGCGTACGATCTCCATCTTACCGATGGGGAGGCGCTTACCGTACTTATTGCCAGGGAAGGCAAAGTCGAGGAGCTTCTCCATGTTACGCATATCCCCGCTATTGCTTCGACGCCATTCTTCTTCGATGACACCACGCTCAGCATCGATCTCCTTATCCTCGAGGCTGATGAAGCTACTCCAGTCATGGAGTACGAGGATACAGCTATCGATGATGCTCTTGCGTGGGACGGGGATCTTCATCAGCGTGTAGACCGTCTTGTCGAAGCTCGTGTAAGCATTGATGTTGCCACCGAAGCTGGCACCTATGCTCTCGAGGAAGTTGATGATCCCCTTGCCTGGGAAGTTTTTCGTGCCGTTGAAGGCGATATGCTCGAGGAAGTGAGCCAGACCCTGCTGCGAGTCTTCTTCCTGCATCGAGCCTACCTTCTGGGCGATATAGAATTCAGCTCTACCCTTGGGCTCTTCATTGTGACGAATGAAGTAGGTCAGACCATTGGGGAGCTTTCCGATACGGACGGCGGTGTCTATGGGGAGTGGTGGCATTTCGCTGGGGGCTTGGGCTTGAGCAGCCGAAGGCAGACCCAGTGTGGTGCCTACGAAGAGCGCCGAGAGGAGGGATAAGATGATTTTCTTGAGCCTCATCGCTTGTTTGTGGTTTAAGAGGTGAAAAGATATTTATAGTTCACTGTACCGCAAATGTACGATAATTCTTCGGTGTGTATCTACTACATGAGATACCCCTCGCGTGCAGGTATCTATATATAGGTATATGGGTGCGTGAGTAGAGCTATATAGGATGGCGAAGAAAGCTATATAGCTTTGTGACGTGCCCTCTATTAGGTTGTTGCTCTGCGTGGCGATAAAGGTTATGGACGAGTGGTAGAAAAGTTTGGTCTACGTACGTGGATCTAACATCTACGTACGTGGATATTGGGATTGACGTACCTGGTCTTTAAATCTACGTGCATAGATAGAGAAAACCCACTACGTGAAGGCGCTTTTTTCTTCACGAGAAGGACAATTTTCCCTCCGCTGAATAAGAGGAATACTCGCGAAGGGACGAAGGGCTTGCTGGTCACTTCGGAGAGGTATATCGGGGAGCTGGGCGTGCGATACCTTAGCACTCTAAATAGAGGACGGGACTCGCGGCAACAGTCTCAATAGTAGAATGAGGTATGATCCTATATTGGTCGCTGAGGCAACCTATATGGGGGCACTTAATCCCTCTCGGAGATGGACTTCCGATATCCTCTGGAAGGGACCATTTGAGAGGGCTGAAAAGTGAGGGAAAGAAGGGGAGGATAAGGCTGTGTCAGTATGGCATAATGTCAGGTATTTGCGGTAAGACTATCCCTCTATCATCTGAGGTATAGGCTTTTTTGAGTATATTTGCGCGATATATTACCCATGTCATAAAGTGTCCACTCAGTAGACCCCTATGTTACTTCACAAAGAAGGGCGCGGCCCACTCATTGGCTTTGCTATCACTCTTATCGGGCTGAATGCCTTCATTGCTCTCTTTGCAGAAGGTACGTTTAGCTACGTCTTCTTGGCTATTTCGATCCTCTTCTATTTGTCGGTCATCAACTTCTTCCGCTACGAGCCTCGCAAGCACAGCGATGGTCCGCTGGAGATCGTGTGCCCTGCTGACGGTCGTGTCGTCGTCGTCGAAGAGACGGAGGAGACGGAGCTGCTTGGTTGCCGCTGCCTGCAGGTGTCGGTCTTCATGAGCGTCTTTGATATGCACGTCAACTGGATCCCTTGTAATGGGGTCGTCGAGCATGTCTCGCATACTGATGGTCGCTTCCTCTCGGCTCACCTGCCTAAGAGCAGCACGGACAACGAGCGCTCTGCAGTCATCATCCGCAGTGAGGGTGGGGACCGTGTCCTCGTCCGTCAGGTCGCTGGGGCTATCGCACGCCGTATCGTCACCTATCCAGAGGTCGGTCAGCGCGTAGATATTAACCAGAACCTCGGCTTCATTAAGTTCGGCTCTCGCGTCGACCTCTACCTCCCCCTCGGCACGAAGGTACACGTCAAGGTCGGGCAGAAGGTCCAGGGGAACATCACCGACATCGCTACGCTGCCTCACTAAGCATTATAGCACCCCTCCCCATACATATATATAATAGTAGGAATGAATATCAAGAAGCATATACCTAATATGCTGACTGCGGGGAACCTCCTCTCGGGGGTGATGGCTATCGTCTTCACGCTCTACGCAGGTCGCCCCGATATCGCCATGTGGCTCATCGTCCTCTCGGCCGTCTTTGACTTCTTCGATGGAATGGTAGCGCGCCTGCTGGGTGTGTCCTCTCCGATCGGGAAGGACCTGGACTCGCTGGCCGACGTCGTGAGCTTTGGCTTGGCTCCCGCTACCCTTGTCTTCCGTGGACTGGAGGGCCTGGATGCTGGGAATTATCTGAACTATGGCGTCTTCGTCGTCGTAGCCTTTGCTGCACTGCGCTTGGCGAAGTTCAATAACGACACGCGTCAGTCGACCTCGTTCCTCGGACTTCCCGTCCCCTCGAACGCGCTCTTCTGGATCGGTGCTGCAGCTGCGATCCCTTCCTTCGGGCTGTCCATCGGTGCTTCGGCCACGCTCATCACTTATCTAGTGCTGACGCTCGTGCTATCCCTGCTGATGGTCAGCGAGCTGCCGATGTTCTCCTTCAAGCTCTCGAAGGAGCCCCTGAGCCACAAGTGGCCTCAGCTGGTGCTCATCGTGGTGGCTGTCGGGTCGGTCGTGTGGCTGGGCTGGTTCGGCTGCAGTGTGACGATCATCGCCTACCTCCTGCTGTCACTCCTTCCTCAGCAGAAGGGCGAGAAGGCCTAAGCGGAGTGCTGTGGCACGCTCTTTGAATGAGGAGCTTTGTTATATAGTATCTATTAGATAAATCCGAATTTCGATATGAGCCTCCTGATAATAATCCTCATCGGTGTCCTCCTCTACCTCTATTGGCCTACGATCCAAGCTTGGCTGGCCGTGAAGCTCCTCCAGCGCCTCCAGCGTCGTATGACCGAGGCGGCCGGTGGTGACGCCTACCGCAATCGTGGCTACGGTGCCCCTGGGGCATCCTCCGAGCGCCGTGAAGGCACGGCAGAGAGCTCGGACAGCCGCCAGAAGCAGGAGCTTGAAGATATCGAGGCTCGCAAGTTCACCCGCCCCTCAAGCGACGAGTACGTTGACTTCGAGGAGCTTCCACGGGACTAAGCAGCGCTCTGCGGGTACTCCATACGCCGTATTTATATACGCTATCCGAAGCAGTGGGATAGGGGAAGTGAGCTTCCCTTATCCCACTTCCTTCTGAGAAGGCCCTTTGTATTTGAGTATTCGTCGGAGTGTTTGTATCTTTGTTCCTCAAAGACTGAAATATAAACACTATTCATCCATAGGTAAAAACAAACAATGGCAGTATTAGAGAAGATCCGAAGTCATTCGGTACTGCTGGTCGTGGTCATCGGGATCGCCCTGGCGGGCTTTGTCATCGGTGACCTCTTCACCAGTGGGCGCACCTTCTGGAGCAAGAATGAGCGTACGGCTCTCTCCATCGATGGCAAAGATGTCTCGATCGAAGAGTATAGCATGCGCCTCAAGGAGCTCGAAGACCAGGCTCAAGCCCAGGGCCAGCAGCTCTCCGATGAGCAACGCATGCAGCTGAATAACCAACTGGCTCAAGAGTACATCTCAGAGTATGCCCTCAATGAGGTGACCTCAAAGGTCGGCCTCGGCGTATCTGACGACGAACTCTACGCCCTCCTCGTGGGTAAGGGGATCGCTCCCTCGCCATTGGCTGCACAGTTCTTCGGCTCGGCAGATGAGAAGCAGATCAACGAGATCATCAAGCAGCTTTCTGATAAGCAGATCCAGGCGGCTCCTGCAGAGCAGCGTGGCCAGCTCCTGCAGGCTAAGAGCCAGTTCGAGCAGCTCCAGAAGCAGATCAAGTCTCAGCGTCTCCAGCAGAAGCTCTCTACGCTGCTCGCTCGTACCTATAAGATCAACGATGTAGACCGTGAGCTCTCCGTCGGTAAGGAAAGCCGTAGCATCGCTCTCGTGCGCACCTCTGCTGCTCAGATCGCAGACGAGGCGGCTAAGCCCAGCGATAGCGACGTGAAGAAGTACTACGACGAGCACAAGGACTTCTACAAGATGCAGTACCCTCTCACCGAGGTGAGCTACATCAGCCTTCAGGTCACTCCTTCGCAGGAAGACTACAAGAACGCTGCTGCTGAGAAGGAGAAGGCTGTCGCCGAGCTTCGCAATGCAAATGCCGCCAACGTCGAGTCTGTACTCCGTGGTTTCGCTACCTCCAGCAAGTTCTTCTCCAAGAGCTACCTCACCGGTGCTGAGCTCGATGCGCTGGGCCTCGGTGCTGAGCAGGTTGCCTTCATCAAGGGTGCTGAGGCTGGTGCCGTCAGCGATCCTCAGCTTGTCAGCGACCGCTACGATATCATCAAGCTCGTCGGTAAGAAGACCGTGACCTCGGGCGTCTCTGTCCGTATGATCGTCCTCAACGATAGCGTCAAGGGTCAGGCCGATAGCCTGCTTGCACAGCTTCATGCGGGTGCCAGCTTCGCTGAGCTCGCTAAGAAGCACAGCATCGACCCCTCTACGTCAGCTAAGGGTGGCCTCATCCAGCTTCCTAACCGCTACGGCTCGGTCGATAGCACCTTCACCGAATCACAGCTGGTACAGCTCTCTCAGGGCTCAGCTCTCAACCTCGATACGCTCTACAAGGTACCCTTCGGTACGGTCGTTCGTCTCGGTCAGGCTCCTCTCTCCGTCCTCGTACGTGCTGAGAATCCCCAGCCTGCAGTAGATGCTTATCAGGTAGCATTCCTCTCCATTCCTGCTACGTTCTCTCCTGAGACCTACAACGCTAAGTACGCTGCTATGAACCGCATCCTCGGTGGTGGCGGTGGCTTCGATGCTATGGCTAAGAAGGCTGAGAAGGAAGGCTTCAGCGTAGCTCGCAACATCCCTGTGACGACGCAGACGGCTGCTCTCGGGCAGATCCCCAGCTCGCGTCAGGTCATCAGCTGGGCTATCGGTGCTAAGGACGGCGAAGTCAGCCAGAAGCTCTACACTTGCGGTACGGACTACCTCGTCATCCCCGCAGTCGTCAAGCACACTCCTGCTGGCGTAGCTCCTCTCTCCGCTGTCAAGGAAGAGATCGTAGCTTACCTCACCAGCAAGAAGAAGGCTGAGACCCTCGCTAAGAACCTCGACGGCAAGAACCTCGCTTCTCTCGATGCTTACGCTACGGAGCTCCAGACGAAGGTCGATACCCTCGTCGACGTCAACTACCTCGTCCGTGGTAGCGAGCCTGCTACCTTCAACGGCGTAGCTATGACGACTCCCATGGGTAAGCTCTCTAAGCCCTTCGCTGCAAGCAATGCCGAAGTTATGGTCCTCCAGCCCGTCGCTGCTACGCCTAACGATCCCGCTGCTGTCGCTGCACAGGTCAAGCAGCAGGAGCTCGGTCTGGCTCGTCAGTACAGCTACCGTGTCTTCACGGACTTCATCCAGAAGATGAAGATTCAGGACAACCGCGCTCGCTTCTATTAGTAGCCGGCTCCCCATCTATCGGGGCATCGGGACAACCCTTTGCCACTGATATCAGTTATTAAATAGGCTGCCCGCATGAAGACACTCTGCGGGCAGCCTTATTCATTCATCCCTCGATTTATCAGCATACGATGCCAGAAGGCAAAGAAATACTCCTTGGTCGCACCCTCGATGAGCTTACCGAGCTGGTCACCTCCCTGGGCATGCCCCGCTTCACGGGCAAGCAGATAGCCCAGTGGCTCTATGACAAGCGCGTCACCTCCATCGATGAGATGACGAACCTCTCCAAAGCCAATCGCACGCTCCTCGCTGAGCGCTATACCGTCGGTCGTACGGCTCCCGTGATGAGCCAGCTGTCGAAGGACGGCACGCGCAAGTACCTCTTCGCCGTCTCCACGGGTGGTCTCGTCGAAGCCGTCTTTATCCCCGATAAGGACCGCGCTACGCTCTGCATCTCTTCGCAGGTGGGCTGTAAGATGGACTGCCTCTTCTGTATGACGGGCAAGCAGGGTTTCAAGGGGAACTTGTCCTCGGGTGAGATCATCAACCAAGTCCTCTCCGTCGAGGAATCCGCCTCGCTGACCAACGTCGTCTATATGGGTATGGGCGAGCCGCTCGACAATGCGACGAACGTACTGAAGAGCATCTCCGTCCTGACCTCTGCGTGGGGCTTGGGCTGGTCGCCTAAGCGTGTCACGCTCTCTACGGTAGGTGTGCGCCGTGGCCTTGAGCGCTTCCTCAGCGAGACGACCTGCCATCTGGCGGTCAGCCTTCACAATCCCTTCCACGAAGGGCGTCTGGAGCTGATGCCTGCCGAGGGTGGTCTGCCCCTGGAGGACACGCTGCAGATGATCCGCGAAGCAGACTTCACGGGGCAGCGCCGCGTCTCCTTCGAGTACATCGTATTTGACGGAGTGAATGATAGCGACGAGCACGCTGCGGAGCTTGCTCGCCTCCTGCGTGGGATCCCTTGCCGTATCAACCTCATCCCCTTCCACCAAATTCCTGATGTGCCCCTGCGTCCGCTCTCGCGAGATAAGATGGAGCACTTCAAGCGCCAGCTCGAGTCACGCGGCTACACCACGACGATCCGCACCTCCCGCGGTGAAGATATCTCCGCTGCCTGCGGTATGCTCTCGACCAAGGAGCAGATGGCTCGTGGCGGCTCTGCACCACGCTAATCCCTCCCGACTGTGATCCTCCAGCGTCTGCACCTCCTGCACTTCAAGAGCATCGCCTCGGCCTCCTGCACCTTCTCCCCCAAGGTCAATTGCTTCATTGGCCTCAATGGGATGGGAAAGACCAACCTGCTGGATGCGCTGCACTACCTCTCCTTCACCAAGAGTCACCTCTCGATCACCGACAGCCTCGCCGTGCAATACGGGCAGGAGGCTGCCGTGCTCGATGCCGTCTACCGAAGCGACTTCGGCGACGAGCGTCAGCTGCTCTTGCAGATCCGCCCCGGGCATCGCAAGGTGCTCAAGCGCAACAAGAAGGAGTATCCTAAGCTCAGCGATCATATCGGTGCCTTCCCGCTGGTCATCGTCTCGCCACAGGACTACCAGCTCATCCTCGGGGGGAGCGACGAGCGTCGCCGCTTCGTCGACAAGCAGCTCTCCCAGCAGGATAGCGTCTATATAGCGGCACTCGCACAGTACCACCGCATCCTCGAGCAGCGCAATGTGCTCCTGAAGAGCCAGCGTGCCGATGATGCCGTCCTCGAAGTCCTCGACCTGCAGCTCGAGCAGGTCAGCCCGCTCCTCTACGAGCGTCGTGCGGCCTTCGTGCGTGACTTCATTCCCCTCTTCCAGCAGTACTATACCGCTATCAGTGGCGGGCAGGATCGTGTGAGCCTCGTCTATACGTCGTCGCTCGCTGAGCACGAGGGGCATTGCTTCGAGCTTCTGCGTGAGGCCCGTCAGCGTGACCGCCTCATGGGCTATACGACTATGGGGCTGCACAAGGATGACCTGCAGATGCTCCTCGGCGAAGAGCTCATTCGTAAGGTCGGGAGTGAGGGGCAGAATAAGACCTTCCTCATCGCGCTGAAGTTCGCTCAGTACGTGCTGCTCTCTGCGACCAACCCCGAGCGCCCGCTTCTCCTCTTGGATGATATCTTCGACAAGCTCGATGCTGAGCGTGTGGAGCGCATCATCCGTCTGGTCGGAGGGAGTGACTTCGGGCAGATCTTCATCACGGATACGAACCGCAAGCACCTCGACGAGATCGTCACGAGCTGGGGCGAAGACTATCGCCTCTTCGAAGTGTCTTCGGGCGAAGTGCGCTCTATCGACTCCACCCCCACTCATGAAGCAGAGTAAGACCGTGCTCCTCGGCGAAGCCATTGCCTCGCTGTGGGACGATGACCCCGATATGTATGAGCAGCTCTTGGTGCATCGTCTGCGAGACTACTTGCCTGAGCTCTTAGGGCCGATGTACCGCTGGCTTCAGGAGGTACGCTTCGATGAAGGGGTGCTCCGTCTGCAGGTCTCTTCATCTGCGGTACGGCAGGAACTGGGCTTTCAGCAAGCCGAGCTCCAGCGCAAGATCAACGGCCACCTTGGTGCCGAGCTCGTGCGCTTCATTCAGATTTACTAAGGGACGAGGCAATCATTCCGCCCTAAGCTCTTCGGCTGATCTACTGCGGTAGGTCAGCCTTTTTTATGCGCGCTCGGATGTGACCTCACGGGAGGGGGATGCGAACCTATATTGGTCGGCGGGCTGATCTATATAGCTTCGTACTTCGACCTATATTGGTCGCATCCATGACCTATATTGGTCAGCCCGCCGACCAATATAGGTTCGTTTATCATCCTCAGCGAGAAATTTTTTTGAGCGTGGCAGGATGTTTCTGTGTAGTTGGGTAAGTCGCTGTGTATGATGGGGTAGTGCTTTCTCTTCGCTCGGGTGGATAGCCCTCCATTGAGGGGTGTCGTGCGGGTATTTTTGAGGGGCGTGATTTGGAATTTTCAAAAACTGCTTTACCTTTGCACCAATCGGAAGGACGTCCGTCGTGGATAATTCACCTTCCTCCCTTCACTCAAAAGAAAAGAAGACTAATAGCTATATGCAACAAGTCCAGTCTATGATGATTATGCGAATGTATGCTGACACGATGATGTGGCTCAGCATGATGACGCATATCCATAGGCGAAGTAGCTTGTTGTATACTTGTTAGTATATAGCATACCCATACAAAGAGTTTGTAAGAAGCGCTTCTCCTGGATTTCCTCGAGAAGCGCTTCTTCGTTGTATATATTCACCTCCAAATTCACCAATTCGCTAATGAGAAAGAGTTTACTAAGCCTGTTGCTCCTGGTTCTCTCCGTAGGACTTACCTGGGCACAGAAGCAGGTAGCCGTGACTGGGATAGTCGTTGCGGCTGAGAACAATGAACCGATCGAAGGTGCTTCGGTCATCTGCGTTGAGCACCCCCGCAGTGGGACCCTCACCGACGCGAAGGGGAAGTTCACCCTCCGTCTGCCCGAGGGAGCGAAGACCCTGCGTATCTCCTATATTGGTTATGGCGCCGAGACGGTCGCCGTCGTAGCAGGTAAGGAGCTTCGCATCCAGCTCAAGAGCACGGAGAAGACGCTTGATCCACTGGTCGTATCGGCCTACGGTGTCCAGCGCAAGTCCTCTCTCACGGGGGCTACCTCCAGCATCAAGGCTTCTGAGCTTGCCAATGCCAAGGTAGAGTCCATCGATAAGGCCCTCTCGGGTAAGGTCTCGGGTATCCGCGTCGCTTCACAGACGGGTAACCCTGGGTCAGCTGGGACGGTCCAGATCCGTGGGGTAGGGAGTATCAACGGGACTACCGAGCCTCTCTACGTCGTCGACGGGGTGCCTGTCACGACGGGGAACTATGGTATCGGCGGCTATTCATCCAATATCCTGGCTTCGCTCAACCCTGAGGATATCGAGTCGGTCTCAGTGCTCAAGGATGCTGCTTCCGCTTCACTCTACGGCTCTCGTGCTGCTAATGGGGTTGTGCTCATCACGACCAAGCGCGGTAAGCAGGGCAAGACGAGCTTTAACTTCAAGGCCAATACCGGCTTCTCGCGTATCGCTACCAATTCCTTCGAGCTGATGAACGCTAACGAAGCCTTCGACTACCAGCGCGAAGCCCTCATCAACTACGAGCTGTACCGAGCTGATGCCCTCCTGCCCAGTGGGTCGAAGTATGCTCAGCGTGCTGCACTCCGTCAGCAGCTCGAGGCGAAGTACACCGATGCCGCCGTCACGGATGAAGACCTTCTGGTGAAGAGCCGTACGACGGCTACCGACTGGCGCAAGGTACTCCTCGGCAAAACGGGGCGTCTGAGCGATGTCAGCCTCTCCGCTTCGGGCGGGGTTGATGCTCTACGCTACTTTGCTTCGCTGGGATACAATGATGTGACGGGTGTCACGCCCTTCGGTAGCTTCAAGCGCTACTCAGGTCTTCTGAACCTCGATAACAAGGCTACTAAGTGGCTCAATCTCTCCTTCAAGGGACAGGTATCCTACACCTCACAGGAGGGTAGTGGTGACAACTCCGGTCAGAGCAGCAGTGTCTCGCTCTCGCAGCCTACGATCCTGACGCTCCTCTCGGCTCCCGACCAGCCTGTATATAATGCGGACGGTAGCTACAATCAGAACGTCGCACCTATGAAGGGTACGGACAATCCGCTGCAGATCCTCGACCCCACCTACATCACGAATCAGCTGGGTACGCTCCGCGGTATCGGTGGTGTCAATGCTCAGGTGACCTTCACGGATTACCTCAACTTCAAGACGACGAACTCGATCGAGTACACGCTCCTCAAGAGCTTCGAGTATGTAAGCCCTAATACCCAGGACGGCCGTCGTGTCGGTGGTCAGGGTGTCCGCTTCTCCAATGAGCTTGTCGTCAAGACGACCTCTAATGTCTTGAACTTCAACCGCGACTTCACCAAGCATCACGTCGATGCTCTTGCCGGTATCGAGGCTCAGAGCTTCGACCAGCTCCGCTACGGCTTCTCGGTCAATAAGTACTCTACGGATAGGCTCCGTGAGCTCGGCAACGGGCAGGTCGTCGATAGCGAAAGCAATCGCTACGGGAGCTTCCTCCTCTCTTACCTCGGTCGTGTCAACTACAGCTATGACAACCGCTACTACCTCGGTCTGAGCCTGCGTGATGATATCTCCTCGAAGCTCGGTAAGAACAAGCGCTCGGGTGTCTTCTACAGCGTATCGGGTGCCTGGAGATTTGGCCGTGAAGCCTTCCTCAAGGACAATAACTTCCTGACCGATGCTAAGCTCCGTGCTTCCTATGGTACCAATGGTAACCTCCCCGACGCCGAGTACAGCTGGAGAGGGCTCTACGACTTCGGTGGTAACTACGGCTCTGAGTCCGCTATCTACCTCAATCAGCTGGCTAACCTCGACCTCGGCTGGGAGAAGAGCCGTAGCCTCAATGTCGGTCTTGATCTGACCTTCGCACGCCGCTTTGCTCTGAGCGTGGAGTACTTCAATAAGTACACGACTGACCTCCTGATGTCTGTACCCGTCTCGTACAACCATGGGGTAGCAAACTATCAGGCCAACCGAGGTGAGCTCTCTAACCGCGGTATCGAAGTCGAGCTTCACGCATCGAACATCCTTAACTCCAACGCCTTCCGCTGGGATGCTGACCTCTCGCTGACGAAGATCCGCTCTCGTGTAGAGGCACTCCCCAATGGCGACATCATCACGGGTGCTGGTAACTACCTCTACCGCCCAGGTGTAGACATCTATACGTTCTACCTCCGCAAGTTCCACGACGTGGAGAAGGAGACGGGTCTGGCTCGCTTCGTCGTCGACCCCACGAAGGACGCTACGGCTGACAACCTCACCTACTACTCTTCTCAGGCAGCATTCACTCCCACCAAGTCTGCTTATCCTAAGCTCTTTGGTGGTCTGACGAATACCTTCTCTTATGGTGGCTTCACGCTGAGCACACTCCTGACCTACCAGTTCGGCGGGCACTTCCTCGACCACTTTGAGGGCTTCGCTATCTCGGACGGCGCACGTACGATCTCGGTGAACTCAAGCAAGGATCTGGTCGGTAACTACTGGACGCCTACCAATACGACGGCCTCCAACCCCCTGCCTATCCTGAACAATCCGCTCTCGAGTGCACGTCTGGTCTCGACGCGCTTCCTCCACTCCTCGGACTTTGTCCGCCTCAAGGAAGTGGCGCTGAGCTACCGTCTTCCCAGCTCGCTCACCAAGGCACTCCACGTCAATTCGGCGAGCGTATCTCTGACGGCGAACAACCTCTTCTATCTCTACGCAGCTACCAAGAATAAGGAGCTCGAGACGCCTCTCAATGGTTTCCGTACGGCCGATATCCCTGCTCTACGCACGGTGAGCTTCGGTGTGAATGTTGGTTTCTAACGCTTATCCCAGTATCCAGATGAAAAGATTCCCATTATATATCCTGCTGGCCTCCTCTGTCCTCTTCACCTCCTGTGAGAAGGAACTGAATCAGCTCCCCTCGGGCTCCCTACCCTCTGAGGAGTCTGTCTCCTCACTGAGTGGCCTGACCAGTGCCGTGCGTGGCGTCTATTCGCGCCTCAATACCCGCTATGGCTACAGCGGCGAGACCGCTATCTTCGCCGATGGACGTGGTGGCGACGTGAAGATCGTCGTAGGGAGCTACAATCACTCGACGGCTATCCACCAGTTCCTCACCGACAAGTCTTCGGGCTTCTCGGCTGGGGCTTACCAAGCCTTCGCCACGACCTCCAGCCGTGTCAATGACATCCTGCAGTATGTAGGCTCGGTAGAGAAGACGCTCAGCTCATCCGAGAAGACGCAGTTCAATGACCAGGTAGCACAGCTCTATGCGCTGAGAGGTCTGGCACACCTGGAGCTGGCACGTCTCTTTAGTCATATCCCCACCACGGGCGTGAACCTGGATGCGGCCTATTCGGGTATTCCCTTGAACACCGCCGTGCATCCCGTTGGCTACCGCTTCCAGCGTTCTACGCTCCGTGAGACCTATGCGCAGGTCATCGCTGACCTGACGAAGTCCCTCGAAGGGCTGAGTAAGAATAAGACGCTCAACTCGGGCGCTATCAACTACTGGGCTGCTGCAGGCCTCTTGGCTCGTACCTACCTCTATCTCGGTGACTGGCAGAGCGCCTATAAGTACGCCAGCGAAGTCATCTCCTCCAGCCCCTACACGCTCTACAGCGTAGCAGACTATCCCTCGGTCTGGGGCAAGCAGGGGACGTCGGAGTCCCTCTTTGAGGTGCTCACCACGGAGAAGTCCAACGCAGGGCTCAATAGCCTCGGGGGCTATACCAACCCTGGGGTGTACCCTGAGTTCGGTGCTGCTGACGACTTCGTCACGTGGGTGCAGACGACCCGCTCCAATGACGTCCGCGCACAGCTCATCAGCGAGCGCTCTAAGGCAGGTGGCGTAGCGAAGGCCTACTACACCACGAAGTACGTGGGTCAGGATGGTGCTTCGAACGCTACGGCGATGAATAACTTCAAGGTCATCCGCCTCTCTGAACTCTACCTCATCGCTTCGGAAGCCCTCCTGCGTGGGGCTACGGCGAGCGACGGGAAGACGGCAGTCGACTACTACAACACGCTGCGACGCAACCGCTTCTCCAGCTATACGCCTGCTACCACAGTGACGCTGCAGGATATCCTCGATGAGCGCCGTATCGAGTTCTTCTGCGAAGGACACCGCGCCTTTGACCTCCTGCGCAATAAGATCAATCTCACCAGCCAGTACGTCTCGGGTGGTACGGTCAACTACCTCGACTGGCGCACCATCGTCGAGCTCCCCGAGCGCGAGAAGAACATCAATCCGGACCTCGTAGTCCGTGCCGCACAGTAGGCTTACACGCTCTACTTGTTAGTGAAAAAGGTGACACGCCCCCAGCAGCCTCGGCCGCTGGGGGTGTGTTGTATCTATATCCTTCGGAAGGGTAGTGGTGTGAACCTATATTGGTCGGCGAGCTGACCTATATAGCTTCGCACTCCGACCTATATTGGTCGCATCCGTGACCTATATAGGTCAGCTCGCCGACCAATATAGGTTCACTCACCTCCTTCATCGTGATCGTCGCTTCGCTCTCCATAGATGGCCTATTCATAGGGACTTGTGCTGGAGGGATGATGGGGTAGTACGGAGGGGCGAATGAAGGGGCTATGGGGAATGACTATCCCGAGGTGTATGAGTGAAGCGCGAAAGGGATGTTGTTATTCGAAGTCTTTTTCGCTAACTTTGAGGTGAGGGTTACGAAGGACTCCCTTAGTGCTCTTACCATAACTCATGTCACACTCCCCCTCGGGGAACTAAAAGCTATTCAACTATGGACATCAGAATTCAAGCCATCCACTTCGATGCCACAGAGCAGCTCAAGGCCTTTATCCAGAAGAAACTCGAGAAGCTGACCCGCTTCGCCGACGATATACAGGCCGCCGAAGTCGTCCTAAAGGTTGTCAAGCCCGAAGTATCCAATAACAAGGAAGCCTCCATCAAGCTCAAGGTCAATGGTGCAGACTTCTTTGTCGACAAGACAGGCAACAGCTTCGAGGAATCTGTCGATCTCTGTATTGACGTCCTGAAGCGTAAGCTCGAGAAGCACAAGGAGGCCTAAGCCCCCAGCCCTCGCCTTGAGGGCACACGTGACTAACTCTTGCCCCCACTGAGTCCCCCCTCAGCTGGGGGCAACTCATATATATAAGGTAGCGATCGTCCCCCAACGGCCTCCCCCGAGAAGTGCCATTTGCTGTCCTCCTGGAGCGGTAGGGTAGGAGGCGTGAGAATAGAGTGATTTTCGCGCCCCTTGTGATAGGGCAAGTCGTTCGTGTATAGGTGCTTGAGTATAAATGCTGTCAAAGTGTTAGGACTGCAGTGCACGAAGCGGTATCACGTAATGCTTTAATGTGTATATTTGCCACTACAAACGACGACAAAGCACATGGACGAAAGACGCATCGCACGTATTCGTGAGATGGAGACCGCACTCAACGAGTGGGTCGACCTCGGCAACAAGGGAGAAGAACTCCTTGAGGAGATGACTACTCATCTCCCCAGCCTTGAGCGTCTCGTCGCCTACTACAGCTCCCCTGACTGGATGCATGACCACGATGCCAGCGATGAGGGGCTCCTCCCACCAGATCTTCCCCACGGCGTCCTCAGCGAAGATGCCGTCTTCGACCTCCTCACACAGCTCTATGGCTTGTGCGGGATCGTGAAAGACATAGAGCAGCGCCTCGGAAAGATACCTTAGAGAAAAGTTAGGGTAGCCGTACCTCCCCAGCCCTTGGAGCGGCGCACTACCCCCGACTATATAGTACACAAACAACTACATTAAGAACACTATGCAGCAGTACACCCTCAATCCCATAGCACGCGCTATCGGGAAGGAACCCAAGGCCTTCACTAAGGCAGACATCACCAAGTACATCCTCGACAATGACATCCACGAGCTCAACTTCCGCTATACAGCAGCTGATGGGCGTCTCAAGGAGCTGAACTTCGTCATCCAAGATGCCGAGTATCTTGATGAAGTCCTCTCCTCTGGTGAGCGCGTAGACGGCTCCAGCCTCTTCCCAGGTCTGATGGAAGCCGGCTCCTCTGACCTCTATGTAGTGCCTAAGTTCTCCTCGGCCTTCATGGATCCCTTCGCTGCTCAGCCTACGATCTCCTTCTTCTGCGCCTATATGGACAAGAATGGCCAGCCTCTCGCAGCTGCTCCCGACGAGATCCTGCGCCGTGCTGCTCAGGCCTTCCGCGAAGTGACGGGCGGTCTGGAGTTCTACGCCATGGGTGAGCTTGAGTACTACGTCATCGGCGAGCAGGAAGATGGCTACGAAGCTGTCGACCAGCGTGGCTACCATGAGATGGGCCCCTTCAGCAAGCAGATCGACTTCCGTACGGAGGCTATGCGCCTCATCTGCCAATGCGGTGGCCAGATCAAGTACGGCCACGGTGAAGTAGGGAACTTTATGGCTGATGGTCTCAACTACGAGCAGAACGAAATCGAGTTCCTCCCCGTACCTGTCGAAGAAGCTGCACAGCACCTGCAGCTCGGTAAATGGATCCTCTTCGAGCTCGGCTGGAGAATGGGTCTCAAGGTAACCTTCGCTCCTAAGATCATCGTCGGTAAGGCTGGTAGCGGTATGCACGTCCACACGAAGATCGTCGACAAGAACGGCATCAACCAGTACGTCGACCAGGCTGGCGAACTCACGGCTACTGCTCACAAGGCTGTCGCTGGTATGATGAGCCTCGCGGCTTCGCTCACGGCCTTCGGTAATACGAACCCCACCTCTTACCTGCGTCTCGTACCTCATCAGGAGGCTCCTACGACGGTATGCTGGGGCGACCGCAACCGCTCGGCTCTCGTGCGTGTGCCCCTCGGCTGGAGTGCAGACGTCGACATGTCCAGCATCATCAACCCCCTCGAAACGCCCAGCAAGAAGCGCTACACCAATAAGCAGACGATCGAGTTCCGTGCCTCCGACGGCTCGGCTAACCTCTACCTCCTGCTGGCTGGTATCTGTACGGCAGTACGCCACGGCTTTGAGATCGACAATGCTGAGCAGCTCGCTAAGGATACCTACGTCGCTGTGAACATCCACAAGGATGAGTTCGCTGGTGCCGTAGCTCATCTGGATAGCCTGCCTGCTTCCTGCGTCGCATCGGCCGAACGTCTGCGCCAGCACCGCGCTATCTACGAAGCTCGCGGCGTCTTCGATCCTACGACGATCGATATGCTGATCCGCAACCTCGAGGCTTATCAGGATGCTGACCTCCGTGCTAAGGCACAGGCTGATCCTAAGTTCCTCAAGGAGCTCGTCGAACGCTACTTCTACTGCTAAGCGAGGACTTAGCCTAACCCATTAGAGAAGGACAGCCCCCGCCACTCCATCGGAGTGGCGGGGGCTGTCGTTTGCTGTCGTGTGTGGGGGCGTGCGAGGTCGTTCGCCTTAGAAGCGGGAGCGCATAGCCTCGGCGTTCTTGCTGGCTTGCTTGTCTTGGAGGTGAGCACCGAAGGTATAGGTCAGGCTGGCCGTGAGCATATTACGTATGCTCATGTTGACGACCTCGATGGTATTCCCTTCTGTAGTCAGGGTCGTACGTGGGTCGGGTGAAGCGATATTAGTGATACCCATCTGCAGACGAAGGCGCCCATTGAGGAGGCTGTAGTTGAGGCTGACGCTGGAGTAAACCTGGCTGCTTGTACGTCCAGCACCAGAAATCTCGGGGGTCCTGTAGTTCAGATAGAAGTTCCCGCTGAAGGTCTTCGTGTGGTTGAAGAAGAGTGTGCCGTTGAGGCTTGCACTATAGGAAAGACCCTTGTCTGCATTGAGTGGGCGCCCGTTGTAGGCAACGGAGGAGGTAGTGTAGCCAATCTGATGACTGATGTAGCACTGCAGGAAAGAGAATGAGTGGAAGAAGTAGCTATTCTGTAGCCCGACGTTGTACTTTGTCTCGGCATTGTCGATCAGATAGCGTACAGCGCTTGTGTGGGGGTCGAGGAGTGCAAGAGGCGTGATGCCGTCCCAGCTGTAGTTAGCGAAGGCCTGGAAGTTCAGTGAGCCGTCGAGGGTGTAGCCGAAGGTGAGTGAGCCTTGCTTAGTGGGGCGCAGGTCTTCCTTCCCAGAGATGGTGCTGTACTGGTTCTCATACAGAGGATAGGGGGATAGCTGGCTGAAGTGTGGGCGGTCGAGGCGGATTGTTCCTTCGAAGCTCAGAGCGTGACGCTCACTGGGGGTGAAGCCGAGGTAGAGCGTGGGGAAGAAATTGACGTAGTCTCGTGTCTTGAGATCAGGCTCTCCCTTCACCTTACCTGCGGTGTGGGTGTACTCCATACGCAGCCCCCCACGGAGGTTCCACTTGGCTGAGAGTGGCTGGGTGATGTCGGTGTAGAGCGCATAGACGTGCTCATCGAAGAGGATGGCATCGGTACGTGCACCGAGAGTCGTGTGGGCGAAGTACTCGTTGTGGTTGTCTGTACGGCTCCAGGTACCCTTTGCTCCGAAGGCGAGTATGGTCTGCCCTAAGGGTAGGGTGACGTCCACGTTCGTCAGGTAGGAATGCACTCGCTGTCCCTTATGTCCCTTGTAGGAGAAGTCGCTACCAGCTACAGGCGATCCGTCGGCGAGGTAACCCGTGGAGGCAAAGCGGCCATCCGAGGAGGTGCGCGAACCTACGTAGTCAGCGTCCCACGAGATTTTGCGCCCTGGAGCTTTGGTAAAGGTCTTCTCAAGGTGGAGGTTGAGTGCAGTGTAGGCTTCGTGTTCGGTCTCTGAGGCTGTCCCAGGTAGGCGGAGCAGGAGGTCGTGGCTACCATCGGGGCGGATGGAGTAGTTGCGCGTCTCGTTCGTGCGGTCTATCTGCGTACTGTTGGGAGCATAGGTGGCAGTGAAGCCTACTGTAAGTTCGGGGTTAATCGTGTAGTCGAGCCCGCCTCTGATATTGAGGCTACGCGTCTGATAGTCGAAGAGGGAGCTGCTGGCTGAATAGAGCTGGGTCGAGGGGGCGGTACGGTAGGTATCGAAAGTCCCGATGGTGTTTGGGTGGGAACCGTCAAGGTTGAGTGAAGCGGATATACGACCCTGCTTGTAGTTGAGCCCTGTCGAGAGGCTGGGGCTGACACGGCCCTTGAAGAGAAAAGCATCGGCCGAGATGTTCCCACCGAAGTAGTCGTTCTGAGCTTTCTTCATCACGATGTTCAGCACACCAGCATTGCCCTCCGCCTCATACTTGGCTGGTGGGGTGGTGAGGACTTGTACCTCAGCGATGTCGGCCTGGTTGTAGGAGCGCAGTAGACCCGTGAGAGCTTCGCCCGAGAGGCGTACGCGCTTGTCATTGATGAGCACGATTGCCTTACCACGACCGATGATGGAGATGCCTTGATCGGAGACGCTGAGCCCGGGCGTGCGCTTGAGGACATCGAGGGCATTCTGTGCACCAGCGCTGATCTGCTGGGCGTCGAAGACGAGGCGGTCTGCCTGACGGGTGATGATGGGGCGGCGGCCACGCACCTCGACGCCGCGGAGCTGCTGGGTCTCTTCGCTGAGGAGCAGCTCGCCGAGGTCAAGGCCTGTGGCGGGGAGGGTGATGGTCTTGTACTGACCTTGGTAGCCCAGAGCACGGAGCTCGAGGAGGTAGGTGCCAGCGGAGGCCGTGAGGGAGAAGGTGCCGAGGGAGTCGGTCACGACACCCGTGACGAGGGTGCTGTCGGGGAGCCGGCGCAGTAGCGCGTTGCCCATGTCGATGGCTTGGCGGTCGCTTGCGCGCAGGAGTCTGCCCTGGAGTCGTGCGTCGCTTGTGCTCTGAGCGAAGGTGCTTCCCGTGCCCAGTGCGAGGGCGGTGAGGAGTAGATGAAGGCGTTTCATAAGAAGTTCGCGGTGTAATGGATGATTATTACACTGCAAATATAAGCACTTTCTTTTGATCTGTACAAATGTATAGTACACTCCTTCGTATTTCCTGCTCTCGGGCGGGAAAGTAATAACCCCCGATAGCCCAGTCCTGGGCTGTCGGGGGTTAGGTGCTATACGTTGGATGATCGTGCGGGGGAGGTGTGTGCGCTAAGACTTCTTGTTGAAGATGACCTCCTGCAGGGGCAGCTCGGTGAAGGTGGGGAAGGTCGAGCCTGGAGCGACCTCGGCATCCGAGGTGACGAAGCCTGCGGAGATGGATGTCCCGCGGATGATACCGCGGAAGGAGCGGAGGATCGTTATCTTCCCGAAGGGTGTGGTCTTCGAATAGTCATCGATATAAATCGTGTCGCCAGCGAAGTGGCAGGGGATGTCATACGTCAGGGTGCCCATAGGAGAGCCCTCGTAGTTCAGGCTTAGCTCGACGTCCTCGGGACTATTGAAGTGGAGGGTGAAGATACCCGTGCTGTCGCACCATTCGGTGCCTTGGAGGTGGTGTTTGTCTTCAGCTGTGGAGGCTTTCTGGGCTCCCTGGCATGAGCCTAATAGGAGTGTGAGGGCGAGCGCTCCGAGGGAGAGGGAGCGGAAGCAGGCGTGTCGTGTCATCGTCTTTCTGTTGTGTCGTTCCGTTGCAGGTGAGAGATGGACTGGGGATGGTACTCAGTAGCCCCAGCATATAGGGACAAAGGTACGTGCTTTCCCCACCTCCTGCAATCCTCATTTTTAGGTATTTCTTCCTCCTCATGCTACGGTGGGGGCCTTCATCCATCACAGCGGTTTTTCTTATTCAGTAGCGGAAAAAGTAGTAGTCCCGTGAGGAAGTATGCAGCTTCCCGTAGTGGTATCTCTCTATCCACGTACGTAGTCTTATCGGCCAGGTACCTAAATCCAAATGTCCTCGCACGTAGTCCTTAGATCTACGCACGTAGACCGAATGAATCCTCCGCAGATCTGTAGGTTTTCCTCGTATGCGTAGGCGTTCATACCATTATTACTTCCAGCTTTTTTCTCCGCAGAAATACGCCTGTATGGTACCGCTATGCGGTGCGTATCGCAGGGCACTGTGTCAGCGTCTGTATAGGTAGGGGCTTAGCGATTTGCTCCCAAATCGGGGGCTTTGAGTGGCGGAGATGGGGCGTGCGATTAGCAGAAAGGAGCGGGCCTCGAGGAGGTGGATACGGGGCGTGTAAGTGATAGGTGACGAGTCGCTTACGTTCGTCAAAATATTTATTTAGTCGGCTCCTTGGAGGGGCGGAGTATTTGCCTTTACTTTGTCGTGGAGTCCTGCTCGAAGCTCTCTTTTGGTACCCTTCACCTCGCCCAGCTCCTCCTTATATATACGTATACTGGTCGGGTAGGGGGCAGGAAGAAGCGGAGCGCTCCAGCCTACATTTATTCATTTTATTCATACCACACGACGATGAAAACACCTATCATCTCTTCGTCTGCCGCTGCCCAGTCCAGCGTGCCCTCCCTCATCTTCCGCGCCTATACGGTCAAGGAGCTTGCCTGTCTCTATTTCCCACAGAAGACGGCTACGGGAGCCTCCCGCTCGCTACGCTCTCTCATTCGCCACGACCCCGAGCTACTCTCCCAGCTACGTGCCCAAGGCTATCGCCCGCGGGTGCACTATCTGCCACCCTCTGCCGTGCAGGTACTACTCGAGCACTTAGGCACTCCAGAGGAGTTCTACGAGATTCTCCGTAAGGCTTAGAGGACGCTCATCCTATGGGGGCGGTACGGGGCAAACGAAATATTTGACTATCTTTGCACCACAATTAAGAGGACGTGTGCGCCGTTATAGTCATGCCGTAGGGCATAAGAGTCCGCACCCCTCCAATGGATTGGTTGGGTAGCTCAGCTGGATAGAGCAATAGCCTTCTAAGCTATCGGTCCTGGGTTCGAATCCCAGCCCAATCACACAAGCTCCCCCCACTCAATATCCCTTACATCACTAAGATACTCTTTGATGGGGTTGGCTTTTGGCTCTTCGCCATCATCTCTGTAGCCACCTCTGGCTACCATTTATAGTCTGATATATTATCCCTTGGGTAGCTGACCCTCCCAAGCACTTCGGGTCGTCAGGGGCGTCTGTAGGGCGCACCCTCATCGCTCTCGTAGCCTACTACCCAAAGTCCTTGTGTCGATCAGTCTCCCTATGACATCCGTCCTGAAGGAGCCCCCGCCCCCGGGGGATAGTACGTATTCATAATCAATATGCAACGATACAATATCACCGAGCTGTCCAGCAAGACACTGGAGGAGCTCCAGGAGATCGCCCGAGAAATAGGCTTCTCTCCCGATGCCTTCCCCGAGAAGCGCGAACTGATTTACGAGATCCTGGACCAGCAAGCTGTCACCGTCGCTGAGACGACGAGTGTCAAGCGCAAGCCTGGTCGCCCTCGCAAGTCCTCTTCTGCCGAAGAGTCTACCCATGAAACGCCCAAGTCCACCCCCGCTACCTCTTCTGCTCCCGCTGATGACGCCCCCGAAGCCTCGGAGGACGCTCCCGAAGTAGAGCAGCCAAAGCGCAAGCGTGGTCGCCCCTCTAAGGCTGAAGCGCTGGCACGTGAGCAAGCCCTCTCTGCCGTAGCTAAGGCCTCCCAAGAGCATGCTAAGGATCCCGAAGCGATCGCTGTCGAGGAGCCAGCAGCTCCCGCCCCCAAGCCCATCCGTGGCGCGCGCACCTCGGCCTCCGCTGCGAAGCCTGCTGCCGCCGTAGAGCCCCGCGTCGCTGAAGCTGCCCCCGCAGCCGCAGCCGCTAAGGAAGGCGAAGCTCCCGCAGCAGCACCTGCGCAGAGCCCTGCACGCATGGTCTTCCGCCACAAGGATAGCAAGTCTGTCCTTGACGAGATCCTGCCTACCCTCAGTACGCCCCAGCCCCAGCCCAAGGTGCGTCAGCAGCAGCCCCAGGCTCCTGCTCAGCCCCAGGCACATCAGGTACAAGTGCAGGCACAGCAGCCTGCCGAGCCTAAGGCTCAGCCCGCGGTGAAGCCTGTCGCTCGTCCCCAGCAGGAGTTCGACTTCTCGGGTATCCTCGAGTGCTCCGGCGTACTGGAGATCCTGCCCGACGGCTATGGCTTCCTCCGATCTGCGGACTACAACTACCTCCCTTCGCCTGACGATATCTACCTCTCGGCAAACCAGATCAAGCAGTGGAGCCTGCGCCCTGGCGACCTCGTCGAGGGCTTCATCCGTCCTCCACAGGATGGCGATAAGTACTTCCCCTTCGATACGATCACGCGTGTCAATGGGCGTACCCCCTCGGAGATGCGCGACCGCGTGCCCTTCGACCACCTCACGCCGATCTTCCCCGATGAGAAGTTCCGCCTCGAGTCTACCAATAACCCTGCTGTACAGGACAAGATCGCGATGCGTATCGTCGACCTCTTCGCCCCCATCGGTAAGGGCCAGCGTGGTCTCATCGTCGCACAGCCCAAGACGGGTAAGACCGTCCTGCTGAAGAATATCGCTAACGCTATCGCAGCCAACCACCCCGAGGTCTATATGATCATCCTCCTCATCGACGAGCGTCCTGAGGAAGTCACCGATATGGCGACCAGCGTCAATGCCGAGGTCATCGCTTCGACCTTCGACGAGCCTGCTGACCGCCACGTCAAGATTGCCGAGATCGTGCTGAACAAGGCTAAGCGTATGGTAGAGAGCGGTCAGGATGTCGTCATCCTCCTCGACTCCATCACGCGTCTGGCACGTGCCTACAATACGGTACAGCCTGCCTCGGGTAAGGTGCTCTCCGGTGGTGTCGATGCCAACGCCCTGCAGAAGCCCAAGCGCTTCTTCGGTGCTGCGCGTAACATCCGCGGTGGCGGTAGCCTGACGATCCTCGCTACGGCCCTGCAGGAGACGGGCTCGAAGATGGATGATGTGATCTTCGAAGAGTTCAAGGGGACGGGTAACATGGAGCTCCAGCTCGACCGTCGTCTGGCGAATAAGCGTATCTATCCTGCCGTCGACCTCGTGGCCAGCAGCACGCGCCGTGATGACCTCCTGCAGGATCAGACGACCCAGAGCCGTATGTGGTCTGTGCGTAAGGTCCTCTCGGAGATGAACCCCATCGAAGCAATGGAGAACGTCAAGAACCTCATGCTCCGCACCAAGGATAATGAGGAGTTCTTCGCCGAAGTGAATAGCTAATAGAGGCGGTAGTGGCTTAGTCCAATAGTTCTCTTATCTTTGTAGAGTAAACACAATTACTACTAACACAAAATATCCTATCGCACAATGAGCAAGATCGGTATTTTCTACGGCTCTTCTACGGGCTCTACCTCCGAAGTAGCACAGCGTCTGGCTAAGGCCCTCGGCGCAGAAGCTAATGTCTATGATGTCGCTGGCGCAGACGCTGCTGATGCAGCTGCCTTCGATGTCCTCCTCCTCGGTTCCTCTACGTGGGGTATCGGTGACCTCCAGGACGACTGGGAAGACTTCCTCCCCAAGCTCGCTGAGCAGAACCTCGCTGGCAAGAAGGTCGCTCTCTTCGGCTGCGGTGACGCTGACAGCTATCCCGATAGCTTCTGCGAAGCTCTGGCTAAGATCCACGAAGGCCTCGCTGGTACGGGCTGCTCCTTCATCGGTGCTTACGAGCCCGAAGGCTACAGCTACGATGCTACTGAAACGGAACAGGATGGCAAGCTCATCGGTCTCTGCATCGACGAAGCTAACCAGTCTGACCTCACCGACGAACGTATCGAAAAGTGGGTCGCTCTGCTGCAGTCGCAGTTCTAAGAGCGAGCGCTTAGCACGACCAATATCAGTTGCCCTTCGGCTGTCTCCCACACGGGGGTACGGCCGAAGGGCAACTTTTTGTATCTTTAGGGTATAGTTAGTTAGCTCGCTATTCATCACTATCATCATCAAATACACTATGAAGCAAACGACACTCCTCGCAGCCTTTGCCCTGGCTGTCACGGCCTGGGCTACTCCGTCTGCTGAGGCTTGCTCCGACCTGATCGTGGGCAAGAAGGCGTCGGTCGACGGCTCCGTCATGATCAGCTACTCGGCCGACTCGCACACTCTCTATGGCGACCTCGTACATTATCCAGCTAAGGCTTGGGGCAAGGGCCTCATGCTTCAGATCCACGAGTGGGATACGGGCAAGCCCCTTGGCTATATCCCTCAGGCTGCTGTCACCTACAATGTCGTGGGGAACATGAACGAGCATCAGGTAGCCATCACCGAGAGTACTTGGGGTGGCCGCAAGGAGCTCCACGACCCCTCGGGCGTCATGGACTACGGTAGCCTCATCTACGTAGCTCTGCAGCGCTCCCGCTCAGCTCGCGAAGCGATCCGCGTCATGACCGACCTCGTCCGCGACTACGGCTACTACAGCTCGGGTGAGTCCTTCACCATCGCTGACAAGAACGAAGTCTGGATCATGGAGCTTATCGCCAAGGGCCCCAAGAAGAAGGGCGCTACGTGGGTAGCTATCCGCATCCCCGATGATGCTATCGCAGCTCACGCCAATCAGGCACGTATCCACAAGATCCCCTTCGGAGACAAGGAGAACTGTATGTACGAGAAGGACGTAGTCAACGTAGCTCGCGAGAACGGATGGTTCAAGGGTAAGGATAAGGACTTCGACTTCCAGAAGGCTTACAACCCCTATGACTTCAGCGGTCTGCGTGCTTGTGAAGCCCGTGTATGGAGCTTCTTCCGCACCTTCGACAAGAGCATGGACAAGTACAAGAAGCACATCATGGGTGATGCTTCCGAAGAGCCCATGCCTCTCTACATCATCCCCGACCGCAAGGTGAGCCTCGCTGACGTCCGCGAAGGGATGCGCAACCACTACGAAGGCACCGAGCTCTCGATGACGAACGACCCCGGCGCTGGTGTCTACAAGGTCCCCTACCGCTGGCGTCCTATGACCTTCAAGAGCGAAGGCCGTGAGTACTTCAACGAGCGCGCTATTGCTACGCAGCAGACGGGCTTCGTGCTCATCGCTCAGATGCGTAGCTGGCTGCCCGATGCTGTCGGTGGTATCCTGTGGTTCGGTGTCGACGATGCCAATACGGCTGTCCTCACGCCTATGTACACCTCCATCACCGAGATCCCCGAATGCTACCGCCGTGGCAACGGGAGCATGACGGAGTTCAGCTGGACGTCTGCCTTCTGGATCCACAACTGGGTAGCTAACATGGCTTACAACCGCTATGAGCCTATGATCCGCGACATCCGCCCCGTGCAGAAGGAGCTGGAAGATAGCTACGTCGACCTGGTGAAGAACACCGACGCTAAGGCTCTCGAGCTGCTGAAGAGCAGCCCCGCACAGGCCACCGCTTACCTCACGGAGGTCTGCGGCAAGGTAGCCAATGAGACGACCGCTCGCTGGAAGAAGCTCGGTGAATACCTCCTCGTCAAGTACATGGACGGTAACGTCAAGAAGGAGAAGGACGGCAAGTTCGAAGAGAACGGCTACGGCCAGATCGTCTCGCCCAACTTCCCCGGCTACAGCCAGGAATACTACGACCAGGTCGCTAAGAGCGAAGAAGCCAAGCACCTCGAGGTCCCCAAGAAGGATAAGTAATCGTACTTCCTCCCAATAGTAGCTTCGCCCCCGTACTCTCGTAGTGCGGGGGCGAAGTCGTATAAGGGGATCGGGGAGCGCTTGCTAAGGCGCACATTCCCCAGTGTGTAGGCGGGATGGAATTTCCGTATATGCACAAATATATTTCTGTATATGCGAAAAAATATTTCCGCATATACGAAAATAAATCGCCGTATATACGCAGATTTATCGGCGCATATACGGCTGCTCGGTGCCTTGCTTTCGCCCGCTGTATGGGGCGGGAAGTGCTGGAAGAAGGAGCGCCTCCATTTAGATAAAAGCGAATCGTCCACGGACTGTCACCCACCGAGGGTGGGGCAGTCCGTGGACGATTTGTCTTGTGGAGGCGGGGCGTGCCTGCGGCTACTTCAGCGTGCCGAGCTCACGGCCGACCTTGATGAAGGCGGCGATGGCCTTGTCTAGGTGGTGGCGTTCGTGTGCGGCGGAGAGCTGTACGCGGATACGTGCCTGGCCCTTGGGGACGACGGGGTAGTAGAAGCCCGTGACGTAGATCCCTTCTTCGAGGAGGCGTGCAGCGTATTCCTGCGAGAGCTTAGCGTCGTAGAGCATCACGGCGCAGATAGCTGACTGGGTGGGCTTGATGTCGAAGCCGGCAGCGAGCATCTTGTCGCGGAAGTACTCGACGTTCTCCATCAGCTTGGTGTGCAGTGCATCGCTTTCCTCGAGCATCTTGAAGACTTCGAGGCCAGCGCCGACGACAGCGGGAGGGATGGAGTTACTGAAGAGGTAGGGGCGTGAGCGCTGACGAAGCATGTCGATGACTTCCTTGGGACCCGTGGTGAAGCCGCCGATAGCGCCACCGAAGGCCTTACCGAGCGTACCGGTGTGCAGGTCGATACGGCCGTAGCAGTTGAACTGCTCAGCGACACCGCGACCCGTGGGGCCGACGACCCCTGCCGAGTGGCATTCGTCGACCATGACGAGTGCATCGTACTTGTCCGCCAGGTCGCAGATCTTATCCATCGGAGCGACGTTGCCGTCCATGGAGAAGACGCCATCGGTGACGATGATGCGGAAGCGAGCGGACTGGGCTTCTTGGAGTACGCGCTCCAGGTCTTCCATGTTCGCATTTTCGTAGCGGTAGCGCTGGGCCTTACAGAGGCGTACGCCGTCGATGATGGAGGCGTGGTTCAGTGCGTCGCTGATGATAGCGTCTTCTGGGCCGAAGAGGGGCTCGAAGACCCCGCCGTTAGCGTCGAAGCAGGCGGCGTAGAGAATCGTGTCTTCGGTGTGGAAGTAGCGGGCGATGGCCTGCTCGAGCTGCTTGTGGATGTCCTGCGTACCGCAGATGAAGCGGACGGAGCTCATCCCGAAGCCGTGGCTGTCCATGGCGGCCTTAGCGGCTGCTACCAGACGAGGATGGTCGGAGAGACCGAGGTAGTTATTGGCGCAGAAGTTGATGACCTCCTGCCCCGTGCTGATCTTGATGTCGGCAGTCTGTGGGGTCGTGATGATACGCTCCCGCTTGTAGAGGCCGGCTTCGTCGATGGATTGAAGTTCCTCAGCGAGGTACTTCTTCATGTTCTTAAACATAGTCCTTGTTTCTTCGTGTATAGCTTGCTAAGTAGTGTGCTTTGCTTGCTGGGGTGCCGTGTGGGGCGAGCGAAGGGCTCTATCCCTTGCGGCGGATGGTCTCGATCATGTCGCGCGTCATGGCGGGCAGATCGTACTGGGGCTTCCAGTCCCACTCGCTTCGAGCGCAGCTATCGTCAAGGGAGTTAGGCCAAGAGTCGGCGATACCCTGACGGAGTTCGTCGAGCTCGTAGGTCATCTCGAAGGTAGGGATCACCTCACGGATCGAGGCAGCGATACCCTCGGGGTCGAAGCTCATCGAGGTGATGTTGAAGGAATTGCGGTGAATGAGTCGTGCGGGGTCAGCTTCCATGAGTTCGACGCAGGCGCGCAGGGCATCGGGCATATACATCATGTCCATATAGGTACCTGGGCGCAGGGGGCATGCGAAGCGACCTTCGCGTACAGCGGCATAGTAGATGTCTACAGCATAGTCGGTAGTACCACCACCCGGAGGTGCAACATTAGAGATAAGGCCAGGGAAGCGGACGGAGCGTGTGTCGACGCCGAAGCGCTTCTGATAGTAATCACTGAGGAGCTCGCCAGAGACCTTCGTCACCCCGTACATGGTCTTGGGGCGCTGGATGGTGTCCTGTGGCGTCATGTCGCGCGGTGTCTCGGGACCGAAGGAGCCAATAGAGCTGGGGGTGAAGACCGCACAGCCATTCTCGCGTGCTACCTCGAGGACGTTGAAGAGACCGCCGAGGCCGATCTGCCATGCCAGCTGCGGCTTGGCTTCGGCGACAGCACTCAGCAGTGCTGCCAGATTGAAGATCGTGTCGATCTTGTAGCGACGTACGACTTCGGTGATCTGCTGGGGATTGGTAATGTCTACCACTTCACAAGGACCAGTCTCGAGGAGCTCGCCCTTGGGAGGAGCTGCAGGGATGTACCCTGCCACGACTACGGGATAGAGTCGGCGGAGCGTCATAGCGAGCTCGGTCCCGATCTGGCCTGTAGAGCCGATGATAAGGATGTTTTTCATACCTCTGTGTGATACGTATTTTCTTGCGAGATGCTCGCTAGCAGGGTACTTCATGGTGACGCTGCAGGTGCGAGGCGGACCTAATAAATGCGTACAAATGCCCTTTACTATGCGCCAAATGTAGTTAATCTCGTTGGAAAAATCAGTATTTCATAGTGCGTGCCCTTATAAGGCTCTGATTATTCGCTTGGTAGGGTGCCTATGGAGATGTGTAGGAGACGCTATACCTTTGTCTACGCTAACGAAAGAACTTTAAGAAGATGACTCATTGTGTGATGCACACGCTCCCTTCGGGGCTTAGGATCATCGCTTCGGTCGAGCCCGAGGCGGCAGTCAGCTATGTGGGCCTTGGGGTGCGCGTAGGGGCTCGTGACGAAGGCCTGCGCTGGCATGGGCTGGCGCATAGTATCGAGCACATGCTCTTCAAGGGCACGCGCCTACGCTCCTCGAGCCAGATCATCGAGCGTATGGAGTCCGTGGGGGCTGAGCTGAATGCCTATACGACGAAGGAGGAGACGATGCTCTACGCCATCGCCCCCTCACGCTATGTACGGCGCTCGCTGCACATGATCCTCGATATCGCTGCCCATAGCACGTTCCCCGAACGGGAGTGGGCGAAGGAGCAGGAGGTCATCCTCGATGAGATCCATTCGTATGAGGATAGCCCCTCGGAGCTGATCTTCGATGAGTTCGAGGATCAGGTCTTCCGCCCGCACCGCCTTGGGCATGCTATCCTCGGTACAGAGGCTTCGGTGGGGCGCATCACAGTGGAGGTGCAGCGCCGCTTCCATAGCACTTACTACCGCCCTGAGCGCATGGTGCTCTTTGCCCGTGGTGTGCTTGATATGGATGATCTGATAGCCGCAGCGGAGTGGGCCTTCCCTGGCGAAGGTCAGCCCCTCATCTCAAGTAGCGCACTTCCCGAGCCACTCCCTATACCTATATATAATAAGGAGGCGCGTCGCGTGGTGCGTCGTCGGGATACGGCGCAGAGCCACGTGCTGCTGGGGCGTGCCGCTTATTCGCTCTATGACCCGCGGCGTCTGGCACTTAGTCTTCTCGCGAGTATCCTCGGCGGGAGCGGGATGAATGCCCGGCTGAACATGCAGCTGCGAGAGCAGCGTGGGCTGGTCTATCATGTCGAGTGCAACTACACGCCCTACACCGATACGGGGCTCTTCTCCGTCTACTTCGGTTCGTCGCATCGCGCCGAAGCGGAGGCTATCGAGCTGGTCTATGCCGAGCTGGCGTGCTTAGTCGCTGAGCCCTTGACGCAGCGAGCTCTGGAGCAGGCCCTACGTCAGACGCGTGGTCAGATGATCGTCGCCTCGGAGCAAAGGGAGCAGCACTTCCTCTCGATGGGGAAGAGCTTCCTGCATACGGGGACGTTTGAGTCGGACGAAGTGCTTCAGGAGCGCCTCTCCGCCCTCACGCCCGAGCTGCTGCACGAGGTCGCTACGGAGCTCTTCGATCGCTCTCTCTTCCACGAACTTATCTATCGCTAACACGAGCAAAGGTATCCCCTTCACGGGAGGGGATGGGGCGAACCTATATTGGTCAGTGAGTCGACCAATATAGGTTCGCTTCGTGATCTATATAGGTCGCACTGCGGACCAATATAGGTCAGCCTGACGACCGATATAGATTCGTACGGCTCCACTATCAGAGGCTGTTGCGGGAGAGTCCTACCCTCTATTTAGAGTGCTAAGGCATCGTATGCCCAGCTCCCCGATATGCCTCTCCGGAGCGATACGCTTTTCCCTTCACCTTATCGCGAGTATTCCTCTTATCCAGCGGAGGGAAAAGTGTCCTTCTCGTGAA
>ERZ651108.98-NODE-98-length-44453-cov-40.500315_pt1 | contig 44453 bp, 56 predicted proteins | sample MGYA00512173_ERZ651108 | MGnify/ENA metagenome assembly ERZ651108 | reverse complement strand
TTTTTGCCCACGCGAGAAAATCCCACAGTATATTGAAGACCCTACTCTGAAAGGAACCACAATGACCACCCTCCTCGCTCTTGTCATCGCCCCCTTCGTCGTCATCGGCACCCTGCTGATTGTCGCCGAGATGGTTGGCAAGAAGAAGACCTGGAACTTCTGATCCTACCACCTTCCAGCCAAAGATCCCGCCATGGGATCTAGGCTTATCTTTTTTTTTGCATACGCGAGGAAATCTCAGAGTATATTGAAGACCCTACTCTGAAAGGAACCACAATGACCTGGACCGTATACGCACTCATCGTTGCTATTCTCATCCTCGGCCTGCTTCTCGGTTCTGCTTGGAATAGTCTGTATGTTGCCAACTACAAGCTCAACAGACTGACCGAGAAGAACCAGAAGCTCCAAGAGAAGATCGAGAGTAACGAACGCGTTATTCGATCGCTTCAGGACGTCCGTGACAAGCTCACGAAAGAGAACTGGAAGCTTCACGACCAGTTGAAGAACTGAACCTTATACCCCATTAACTTGGGGTATAGGCTTTCCGCGTCATTTTCCTTTTGTATATTGAAGATCCTACGAAAGGAAAGACCATGCTCTACATCACCCTTATCCTCGTCACCATCCTCAGCATCTTCTTCGCCGTCGCTCACGAAGAGCAGAAGCACACCTCCTACACTCTTAGGACCCGTGTGTGGAAGCTCGAGAACGAGAACGCGAAGCTGCGCGCTGAGCTGATGACTGACGAGGAATGGGATACGATGGTGGAACAGGCTCTCGCCGTTTCCCGTTGATCCAAGTTTATACCCCGACATGGGGTATAAATTTTTCGCAAAATAAACTACCTATATATTGAAGACCCTACTCTGAAAGGACACACCATGCAGTACTACGTCGTCTCCGACGTGTTTGTATCGCAGTTCTCCACAGTTCGTAAAGCCCAGTATGCGTTCGCCGCTGGACTCGGAATTGTCTCTGGTGCCCTCATCGCTACAGCCATCAAGCTGTCTGAGGACACTAAGGACACCGAGCTCCTCCTCGAGACGCAGTCGAAGCTCATCGACGAGATTGAGAACCTACGCAAGCACGTTGGACTCAGCTATGTAGACTACAAGGACGAGTAGTCATCGCCTATGCCCTGACTTGGGGTATAGGCTTTCCGCGAGAAAAACCATGCCTTATATGAGACCCCTCTACTTGAAAGGAAACCCTCATGACTGAGACCCACGACAACTCCGTTGAGAACAACGAGAAGATCGTCGAGTTCAAGTTCAACAAGGACGCTGTCCTGCCCGCTATCAAGCGCAACTCCAAGAAGTTGATTGCTGGCGCCGCTGTACTCACAGCTGGTGCTGCTCTCACCCTCATGGCGTTCCGCTCGGTTCCGGACACGGACGAGCCCGAAGAGCTTGAACACGATGACCTCTACGAGATCGCCGAGATCGAAGCCTCTGAAGAGACCGACTGAGACCTCATCCTATATCCCGACTTGGGATATAGGCTTTTCTAAGGAGAACACATGGACTTCGGACAGTGGCTTGGTATATACGGTTTGCTCCTACTCATCTGGTTGGAGCTTCAAGACATTCGGAAGAAGATGAAATAGTCCGCGAGAAAAACGGGGTGTATATTGAAACCCCTCCGTTTGAAAGGACCACTCATGACCCGCATCGCCGTTTCGATCATCAAGACCGTGACCTTCATCCTCGGAATTGTTCTCGCCTCCTGCTTTATTGGACGCGGGGCCAACTCCCGGATGAAGCACGTTGTTGGTGTTCAGCAGCGTTTTATCGCGCGCCGTGATCGTAAGATCAACCGCTGGTAATTCAGCACTATACCCCGACTTGGGGTATAGGCTTTCCTCGAGAAAGGAGCACACATGTTCGAGGAACCACCAATCTACTACATCCTGATCAGCCTCATCTTCCTGATCGTCTTCGGAGCAATCAGCTTTGCCACCTGGCTTGTGTGGCTGACGAACGTCGCATTCTTCGTCAAGCTAGTTATCACTGCAATCGGCTTCTTGTTTGCAGCCTTCACAGTCATCCTCTACACGATATCGGCGGATTGATATGTTAGTCGTACTTCTCGGTCCAAGTTGTTCAGGCAAGTCCACATTCCAGAAGGAGCTGGTTAATAATGAGGGGTACCATGCAGTCCGCACTGCCACGACCCGACCTAAGCGTGTGGGAGAGGACCTATCTTCCTACTACTTCCTCAAAGATCAAAGCTTTGCTGAATGGGAAGTACGGGGTGACCTCCTTTGCGTCGAGACCTTCCGAGGTTGGCGGTACGGGGTACCACGTGACGAGATTACCCGGAGGGGAGACCACCCTAATCGAGTTGTCATCCTCACGCCCGGAGGTGTCATGGAACTCCTATCACGACACACAGAAGTCATCACCGCCGATGCGCTGTCCGTCCTATACCTCGGAGTGGATGGGGCTACGGGGGAATCTCGCGCTTGTAAGCGAGGTGACTCCAGACGAGAGTACCTCCGGCGAATGGCCGCAGATTCCATCGATTTCCGACACTACCCTAAAGAGATTGGTGTTTGGGAATTCACCCCAGATTTCATCCTGGATTGCGTCAACAATCCGCAGAATTACAAACTCACTCCTCGACTCAGGAAAGTAGAAAGGAAGCACAAGTGAGCATTATCTGGTACACACTTTATATTCTCGGAGCTATCTCGATCGTCCTACTCTGGGTTCAGCTTATGGCCTTGATCGGAACCGCGTGCAAAGTTATCCGAGACAAGGAGTGGGCTCAGGTCAAGGTCGTCGAGGGACCTCCTGGGCCTAAGGGGGATCGAGGTGAGCGTGGTCCTAAAGGCCCCATGGGGATGCCTGGATCCATGGGCAGCTTCGTGTTCAACGACCACGCCAAAGCAACTGTCAAGGCAGTAATGCGGGAGCAGGGTATTCTCTCTCGTAAGGATATCGAGTCGCTTATCCGTATGGAAGTTGCAGCATACCTGAGTAAGCTCGAGATCTCTCGTACGTCATATCCCGGGCTCGGTAAGGAAGAGACCAAGATCCATATGAAGGAGGACAAGTGATCAATGCGAACGATTGTGCGCGACTTATCAAGGCAAACGCGCCAGCGATTCTCACGGCCTCGGCATGCATTGGGACCGTCGCTACGGCCATCCTCACGGCGAAGTCTACGACGCTCGCGATTGAACGGATCGCCGATTATTGTGAGGATAACCTCCGGTCGCCGGAGGACCTCACCTGGCGGGAGAAGTTCGCAATATCTTATCGGGTGTACATTCCCCCGGCCATCACAGGGGTTGCAACTCTGGTATCGATTGTCGCGGCAAACCGTATCCAGTATGCTCGTGGAGCGGCGTTTGCGTTGGCCTACTCGGGTTCAGAAGCGGCGTTTAGACGATATCGAGACGCGGTGGCGGACGTGGTTAAGCCGAAGGACGTGGAGAAGGTTAAGGCCAGCGTTGCAGAGAAATCGGTATCGGCAGCTGGCGAACCACATCCCGGAACTATTCTTGTGGCCGGGGGAGGGGACGTTCTCTGCTATGACATCTTCTCGGGGCGGTATTTCAAGTCCGACATCGAATCCATCCGCCGAGTCGAGAATAACATTAATGGGCAGCTTAACCTTGAGTGCTACGCTTCCCTCAACGAGTTCTACAACGGACTTGGACTTCCACCCATTGCAGCCGGTGAACTGGTTGGATGGTCCGAACCGAACTCCCTCTCCGTCGAGTTTGGTTCTCAGCTCACTGAAAAGGGTGAGCCAGTACTTACGGTCGACTTTCTAGTCGCACCCAAGGAAAACTACTTCAAGATCAACTGAAAGGAAACCATCACATGTTCTCTCACATCATCCGCGTCCGTGGTATCTTCGACGACGAGCCCACCACCAAGAAGCTCTACTTCCACATGTCTCGCCGTGAGATGTTTGACTTCATCAAGCGGTATGACAATGTGACCAACTTCGAGAAGTGGCTCCAGGCCGCTATCGACAACGAGGACCTCTACACCATGATGAAGTTCTTCGACGACCTCATCGGTACCTCGTATGGTGAGCGCCAGGGTGAGCGCTTCGTCAAGTCGGAGCAGATCAAGGAGTCCTTCCTCAACTCGCCGGAGTACGAGGAGCTCTTCGATCAGCTCATGGACAACCCGAGTCTCGTCCGTGAGTTCTACAATGGCATCCTTCCTGAGAAGATCATGAAGCAGGTCAAGGAAGACCCGAAGTACAAGGAGCTCGACGACAAGCTGAAGGAGACTGAGCTCAATAACCTCTGATCCATATTTGGGGGCCCTGGAGAAATCTGGGGCCCCCACCTCCTTGAAAGGAGCCACCTTGGCTAACGCACCAATCCGTCCGAACCTCCCGTCCAACAGCAAGCTCCCTGAGCGCAAGAAGGTTGAGCAGGTCACCACTGCCACCGTCACCAAGAAGAAGTCTAGCTTCGGGACGAAGGCTATCTCGGCTTTCGTCGGAGAGGATATCCACAATGTCGGCGAGTATCTACTCTACGATGTTACTATCCCTGCTATCAAGAACACACTCTCGGATCTGGTCAGTCAGGGCATCGAACGTCTCCTCTTCGGAGAGTCTTCTCCTCGAGCTCGCAGCTCGTCCGGGGGGTCCCGTGTCTCGTACGGATCATATTCTCGACCAGGCTCAGCACCAGGCAATCGCCGAGACGCTTCTCCTCGTACACGTCGATACCATGATTTCTCAGAAATCGAGCTCGAGTCCCGAGATGAAGCTTATCTCGTTATCGACCGACTTGGCGACATCATCGAGGAGTACGGTCTTGCCACCGTCGCCGATCTCTACGATCTCTGCGGTATCACTACCGAATACACTGACGAAAACTGGGGCTGGACTTCGGCCCGGTACATGTCGGTGATCCGTAGCCGTCGTGGCTACATGCTTCAGCTCCCGAAACCCGACCACATCAATGCACGATGAATCCTCAGCAAGTGCGGCTTGAGCTTATCGCCGCATATCCATTCTCAGACAAGTGGCGTCGCCGTGTTGAACGCATGGAAGACGACCAGGCAATCGCTATCTATCTTCGACTCAAGGAAGCAGGACGTATCAAATGAATCTCGGAATCGTTACTCGTCTCGCTGGACGCGCTGGACTGGTCCTCAGCAAGCACGCCCCCACCATTCTGACCGCCGCTGGTACCGTTGGCTTTATCGGCACTACGGTTCTAGCCTCCAAGGCAACTCTCAAGGTTGAGGAGACTCTGGCTGAGGAGGCCGCTCTTCTCGTCAAGGTCCACGAGGCCCACGAGGACGGCAAGCTCACGGACAAGGACGCCACTCGGGACAAGGTTATCCTCTACACCCGAATGAGCACCAAGCTCGCCAAGCTTTATGCCCCCGCCCTGATTCTTGGAGCGGCCTCTATTGCCTCTCTTATCACCGGTCACGGGATCATGCTGAAGCGCAATGCCTCTCTCGCTGCAGCGTATGCCGCTGTTGATCAGGCCTTCAAGACTTACAAGAAGAAGGTCGAGTCCAAGTTCGGTAAGGACGCGGTGCTGGACGCCATCGTGTCTGTCGCTGACGAGGACCTCACCAAGGACGAGATGACTCTCGAGGCCATCTCTGCTGTTGACGGAGTCTCGCCCTACGGAGTTATCTTCGACGACGAGAACGTCAACTGGTCCGCTGATGAAGACCTGTCTATGCTCCACCTCAAGTGCCAGCAGCAGTACGCGAACGATATTCTCCAGACTCGTGGGCACATCTTCCTCAACGAGGTCTACAAGATGCTCGGGTTCCCCCACACTCCCGCTGGTGCTGTGACCGGCTGGGTCAAGGGCAACGGCGATGACTTCGTCGACTTCAACATCTTCGAGGGCACCTTCGAGGGCGAGGACAAGAACGGCCGTACCGTCACCAAGTGGGCGCTGGACTTCAATGTCGACGGCGTGATGTACGACAAGATCTGAGGTGTCATGTTCGAGAAGATCGCATATTTTGCAGCCGGGGCTGTCACAGGCGGCCTTGGCATATATTTCATTCTTGCTCGCAAGTTCGAGCAGGACTTCCAAGAAGCCACAATCGAGATCAACAAGGAGCTTGCAGAAATTGCTGAAGCGAAGCACAAAGTGCGACTGGGAGATGGCCCTGATTCAGAGGATCGGGAATCCGATCCTGAGCCGGTGGTACCGAGCGCTGTTGTGGACTACTCTCCGACTCCTGTGGAAGATTCCGACCAGGAGGAAGTGACCAAGCGTACGATGGATCGACAGCACTTCGAGGCCTACCAGATCACCGAGGAGGAGTATCGGGCTAAGGGTCATCAGGAGCATGTCGAGCTCACGTACTACTTGGAGGACGATGTATTCGCTGACAACCGGGGCGTTCCTATGCAGGACACGTCCTGGTTCGACAACATCATCAGCGGGATCTCTGCCTCCGATTCCATCATCTATGTCCGAAGCATGAGCCGCCACGCGGACTTCGAGATCACCATTCTCGACGATTCCTACGAGCACTCGGTTCTCGGGGTTGAGTATTACGAGGACGAGTAATGATCGAGGCGGCACCGGATAACTCATATTTCGAGTGGCTTGTAGATCGAACCGGGGATACTCGTATGGCCGACTGCCCCGAGGAATCATATTTGAGCCTACTCGAGATCATGCACAAGACGCCGTTCCGGGTGACGATCCAGAACGACATCAACCGTGCGCAGGATGGTATTGACCTACGTAGGGCGTTCGTTAGGGAGAACAACGATGTATCCTACGTATGGCTTAACGAGCAGACTTGCTCCATGCTCGAGATGTTCATCGCTTTGGCCGAGCGTATGGACATGATGCTCGAGGATGATGATACGCCATATTCTCTGGAATGGTACTTCTGGGAAATGGTGAAGAACTGCGGTCTCTATGACTACACCGACGAGGCCCTGTTCAACCCCCGCCACGAGGAGGAAGTCGACTCCATCCTTGAGCGGATCAACTCGCGGGATTACACTAAGATGGGACACGGATCCATGTTCCCTCTTCGTGCGATCCCGCTGCATGGCGCACGTGATATGCGGAAGGCTGAGCTCTGGGCCCAGATGAACGCCTACGCAAACGAGAACTATATGTAAGGAGACTCATGGATTTCTACCGAATCTGCGAGCGTACCACAAAAAGTGGAAAGGTGGAAATCTACCCTGAGTTCCTCGTAGGTAGGTCGAGGGATATTCTCATTCAGGGACGAGACTTCCAGGCCATCTGGGATGAGGAGAAGGGGCTCTGGTCTATAGACGAGTTTGACGTCGCTACGTTTATAGACCGGTCCCTCTTCGAGCACCAGAAGAACTACAAGGGTCAGATCGAGACCGTTGTAAAAACTATGTCCAACTACAACACTGGATTATGGACCAGCTTCCAGACTTGGAAGTCCAGGCTGCCTGACAATGGTCAGGAGCTTAATGCTAAGCTCATATTTGCAGATAGTACTCCTAGAAAGGAAGACTATGCCACAGCAAGGCTCCCATACTCCCTCGAGGAAGGTTCGCCGGACGCTTGGGGAACTCTCATTGGAACTCTATATGCTGAGGATGCTCGACGAAAACTTGAGTGGCTTATCGGCTCCATCGTGGCTGGCGACTCTAAGAGGATTCAGAAGTTTGCCGTCCTATATGGTCCCCCGGGGTCTGGTAAGTCTACCGTCCTCAATATTCTGGAGCTGCTATTCCAAGGCTACACAACTACATTCGATGCAGGAGCTCTTGGATCCAAGTCAGATCAGTTCGCGACCAGCTCTCTTGGTAGGAGTTCGCTCGTGGCCATTGATCAAGACGGAGACCTCTCTCGGATCGAGACTAATGGGCTACTTAACAGCGTGGTGGCCCACGAGACGATCCTGATCAATGAAAAGGGTATGAAGCGTTATCCGAAACGGATTAACGCGCTCCTCTTCATCGGTACGAACAAGCCAGTCAAGATCACAGACTCGAAGTCTGGTATTATCCGTCGACTGATTGATATCTCCCCCACCGGACAAACCGTGGGGGCTGATGAATACCATACGCTGATGACACAGATTCGTGATGAGCTTGGGAAGATCGCCAATCACTGTCTTGGGGTTTATCGGAGTCTCGGAAAGCATTACTACGACGCTTATAAGCCTCAGGACATGATGCTCAGGACTAACGTGCTCTACAACTTTGTCGAGGAGAATTATCTTCTCTTCAAGGAAGAGGAGTATATCAGTCTCACAATGGCGTACAAGCTGTATAAGGAGTACTGTAGTGAGAGTAATATCCCGTACCCGAAGAGCCGATACATCTTCCGTGAGGAACTCAAAGATTACTTTGACAAATTTCATCCACGTGTACGGACAGATGACGGTAGACTACGCAGCGTATATTCCGGCTTCCGGGATTACCTACTGGATCCTGCCGAACTCGAGGCTTCTCCAGAGGAGCCATATTCGCTGGCCCTCGATTACTCCGAATCCCTTCTCGACGACCTTCTGGCGGACTGTCCGGCCCAGAGAGCCGGAGACCATGGGACTCCGCAGTTCCGATGGGCAAACGTTCGAACCACTCTTCGTGAGATAGATACTCATGAGGTCCACTACGTCAAAGTCCCCGAGAACCACATCGTCATCGACTTCGATATCAAGGTCGATGGGAAGAAGGATCTCAACCGAAACCTTCAGGAAGCCTCGAAGTGGCCTCCTACGTATGCAGAGACAAGCCAGGGCGGAAACGGTGTCCATCTACACTATATTTACGACGGAGACCCTTCCGAACTGGCGAGGCTCTACGACGAAGACATTGAGATCAAGGTCTTCACAGGTGATTCCTCTCTGAGGAGAAAAGTCACCCACTGTAACAACATCCCGGTGGCTCATATTTCAGAAGGGCTGCCGTTTAAGGAGAAGAAAGTGATCAACAAGACCACCATGGCCAACGAGAAGAAGGTCAGGGAGCTTATTGAGCGCAACCTTCGGAAGGAGATCCACCCCTCGACCAAGCCCTCGATCGACTTCATCGCCAAGATCCTCCGTGATGCTCAGGAACAGGGGATGGTCTATGATGTCAAGGATATGAAGCCTCGTGTGCTGGCATTCGCCATGAACTCGACGCACCAGTCCGAGGCGGCTATCAAGGCCGTGATGGAGATGCCGTTTACCAACGAGGATCCCGAGGAGAAGTCCGTGGGTTTCCCGACTGGTGAGCTGGTCTTCTTCGACTGTGAGGTGTTCCCTAACCTGTTCCTCGTGAATTGGAAGGTGAAGGGTAATCCAACCGTACATCGGATGATTAACCCCACCCCCGAGGAGATCGAGGCCCTCTGTGAAATGCGGATTATCGGCTTCAACTGCCGGAAGTATGACAACCATATTCTCTACGCTCGTACGCTGGGGTTCAACAACGCCAAGCTGTATGACTTGAGTAAGCGGATCATCGAGAACAGCGTTACGGCGGGGTTCGTCGAGGCATACAACCTGTCCTACACCGATGTGTACGACTTCGCAGCCACAAAGATGTCTCTCAAGAAGTGGGAGATCGAGCTGGGGCTGCACCACCAGGAGCTCGGTCTTCCTTGGGACGAGAATGTCCCTGAGGATCGATGGGAGGAAGTCGCGGCATATTGCGATAACGATGTTATTGCAACCGAGGAGGTCTTCAACCACCTCCATGCGGACTGGCAGGCCCGTCTTATGCTTGCCAAGTTGTCTGGTTTGACTCCTAACGACACGACCAACAAGCACAGTCAGTTCATCATCTTCGGAAAGAACAGGAACCCACAGGATGAATTCGTTTACACCGATCTCAGTGAGCAATTCCCTGGCTATCAGTACTCTTTCGGCAAGTCTACCTATCGTGGGGAGACGATCGGTGAGGGCGGATACGTCTACGCCGAGGAAGGGATCTATGTCGACGTCGCCCTTCTCGACGTTGCGAGCATGCATCCCACTTCAATCGAGTGTCTCAACCTCTTCGGAGACAGATACACTAAGCGTTTCAGCGAGATCAAGCAAGCCCGAGTAGCAATCAAGCACCATGATGATGCAACTGCTCGGAAGCTTCTGGATGGAGCCCTAGCTCCGTTCCTTGAGGAGGGGGTTGACTATGAGGCACTGGCCTTCGCACTCAAGATCGTTATCAACTCCGTGTACGGCCTCACTGCGGCAAAGTTCGCAAACCCCTTCAAGGACCCCCGCAATGTGGACAACATTGTCGCCAAGCGTGGCGCTCTGTTTATGGTGGATCTGAAGCACTTCGTCCAGGAGCAGGGCTTCGACGTTGCCCACATCAAGACCGACTCGATCAAGATCCCGAGGGCTACTCCCGAGATCATCGAGAAGGTCATGGAGTTCGGCAAGAAGTACGGCTATACCTTCGAGCACGAGGCTACTTACGACCGTATGTGTCTCGTGAACAAGGCCGTATATGTCGACTACGAGGATGGGAAGTGGAGTGCCACTGGTGCCCAGTTCCAGCACCCCTATGTCTTCAAGGAGCTCTTCTCGAAGGAGGAGCTGGATATTCGAGACGTGGCGGAGACCAAGAGCGTTACCACCGCTCTGTATCTGAACAACGGAACAGAAGATAACCCTGAGATGGAGTTCGTCGGTAAGACCGGCGCCTTTGTCCCCGTGAACCGTGGAGGCGGGATCCTTCTCCGCGAGAAAGATGGCAACTACCATGCCGCATCAGGCAGTACCGGTTACAGGTGGGTACAATTCGAGTCCTTCAAGGAAGCCCACGCAGAAGACTGGAAGGAATGGGTCGACTGGAGTTACTTCGAAGGTCTTGCTGACGCTGCAAAGGCTGCGGTGGGAGAATTCGGCGACTTCGAGGCCTTCACCCTTGGAGCTTGAGCCGTATATCTGGAACGGAGACAACGATGGCTGATCTGGTTAACAGCTGGCTTCCTTACCAGGAGCTCTCGATCGAGAAGGACCGGGATCCTGTTACCGATGACGAGATCATCTATGGGAACAACGTCAAGCACTTCACGCTGACGGTATATTCTCCTGAGGGTCGAGTCAGTAAGTACTGGAATGCCCGTATCCTCAAGGACCAGGCGGGTTACTGTCGAATCGCTTGTCCCCGAGACGGCAAGATCCTGTGTTTCAACTGGGTCAATTGGACCGCGTATATGTTCACCCACGATGGGTTGAATGAGCTGGTCTTCATGCCCGATTCGAGGCGCAGGACGGTCTCTCAGCTCTCATTCGATCATGTACCTATGAAGGAGGTGAATTGATATGTGTGGGCACTGGGTTTGGGTCCGCGGTCCGTTCTGGCAGCGCTGGCGTATGTGGGTAACCGACGCTGGTTGCGGTCGTCCTAACTGGACCTGACACGGTTTAACAAAATCCCCCGGGTCTGTAAAAGGGCCCGGGGGTCCGCGTCAGAAACTAAGTGTAATATGAGACCCCTCTACTCGAAAGGAATACTCATGCTGCCCGTTGCCAAGATTATCATCTCCGGACTCTCCTCCATTGGAGCTGGTATGATTGCCAGCAAGCTTACCAAGCCTATCGTCTCGAACGCAAATGGAATCGCTAAGATTCTGCTTTGGTTCGGTTCGGTGGGCACTGGTATTGCTGCTAGTGCAATCGTTGCCCGCGAAGTGGAGCTGCAGTTCGACGCTACTGTCAAGGCCGTCGAGGAAGCTCGAGACCACATCGAGATCGAAGACTGATCTCTAGTTTATACCCCATTAACTTGGGGTATAGGCTTTTCTAGAAAGGAGCACACATGGGAAAGCTTGTAGTACACGAGAAGCACATGACTATCGACGGGGACTTCCTCTCGCTCGAGGACTGCTTTGAGGCATTTCGCCGAAGTGTCGAGTATGCTGAGAGTCACCAACTCGAGGATACCCTTGTTATCTCGAGCTCGGTCGACACGGTTGAGTTCCAGCGAGGTAACGGTAACAGTGTCCTCATGACGTACGACGATGTCCACAAGGTCATCATCATGCGCATCTTCCTCAACGAAGGGGACGTGGTAATCAAGCCCATCTACATTTACAACCATAGTGACTACCAGACAGCCTGCAGCTTCATGCGACAGGTCATGACGGTACAGATCGATCTCAAGAAGGAGTGGCTTGCATGAGCCAGCGAGACAAGAGCGTCATTGACTACTTCACCCCCGACGGCCAGCTTCGAGAGGAGGCCGGTGAGTTCGAGGGGCTGGATCTGGAGCCGTTCATCGACAAGCAGTCCAAGGTTACCCCGGCTTTCTCCAGCGCACTCATGGGTGTGATGCAGTTCGACCTCGAGAATGATGTTGAGGTCAGCTTCTACCGCCAGCCGCATTGCGTCTTCGGGGAGATCTCATATCCTAACGGCGTGAAGACCATCCTCTTCAAGTGCCGCCAGAGAAAGAACCTCACTGGGTTCATCCGTAAGGTCCTGGAGATCGGATCCTGGGACACTTCTCGAGTTCACACTGACTTCCGTATTCACGCCGACTTCTGAGGAGAACACAATGGCACGACTTGGTAACCTGACAATCGAGAACGCCCGCATCTTTTTCAAGGACTTCTCCGCCGAGGGTCCCTACGCTGGTGGTACGAAGCGCACCTTCTGCGTTGAGATCCCGGAGGACATGGTTGAGGCCCTTGAGCGAGACGGGTGGAACCTGAAGACCCGGGAGTCTCGAAATGACCCGGATGCCCTTACACACTATCTCAAGGTGGAGGTGTCCTACCGGGCCCGTCCTCCGAAGATCGTCTGCATCCCGAACCTGACTCGACGGAAGGTGTTCATCACTGAGCAGACCGTCAACTCCCTGGATTACGTTGAGATCCTGAACGTGGACCTCACGATCAATCCCTACCAGTGGGAGGTCAATGGGAACTCTGGAGTTAAGGCATATCTCGGTACGATGTACGTCACCATTGCCGAGGACCCGCTGGACGCAAAGTACGAGGACGGCGAGGAGGTGGCTGCCTGATGCGACGCTACGGTTTCTTCAACTTCCTGTTCGACGTCTTCATGGTCTCTGTGACCGGAGGATTCTGGCTAATCTGGATCTTCATTCGGGAGATGCGGCGAGGCTGATTTAATACCCCGGGGTCTGTAAAAGGGCCCCGGGGTTCCCCACTCATAGAAAGGACACACGTGGCTAGCCGACTCATCGTCACTGCTGACGACATCATGAGGGCTGTCAAGGAATCGGAGGAGTTCGAGAGGAAGGCTCTTGCGGAGGCTCGGAAGCGAGACCGGGCTGAGGGTAAGCCTCCTCGAGAGGTTCTCCACCCCGATCACAAGCCGGGACGTGAGATCGTCCTGGACTACATCAAGAACCCTGAGCGTCGTCGTACGCCACGGTGTTCCGTTCATCTTGAGAAGCGGACTGCTAACAACAGCTATCGCTTCATCGTTGATGTCTCTCAGGTTCGAAACCGAGAGCTCGCAGATGAGATCGAGCAGGATCTCTTCGCATTCATGGACTATCTCCTCGACGAGTACGACATCCCACGACGCATTAAAAGGAGCGCAAAATGATCACTCTGATTAAGGTTGACGAGGGCCCGGTCGACATCTACGAGCTTCGTATGCAGTATCTTGCCAAGCTCAAGGGGACGGATGGGGTTATGCTCCCCACGTTCATCTACCGGAACAGGGACCTCTTCGTCACCGAGTTCAAGCCCACTTGTGATGACCAGTGGATCATGTATATGACCAACGCCGAGGGGCTCATCACTAAGATGCGGATCAAGAATGGCGACCTAATGAGCAATGGGTCAGTTCTCTTCCTTGCTGAGGAGAGGAAGACATACAACGCCAAGGAGTACTACGACTACTGGACTGCTCGTGAGGGGAAGCCTGCTCCGTTCTTCTATGAGTCCAGGCAGTACCACGTGAAGTCGTTCATGCGGGTTCCTGGATCGACCGATCTGTGGATCACCGCCGAGCGAGAGACCGGACACTGGTGTACCTTCCGTATGTCAGATGCCCAGAAGTCCAAGTTCACTCGCCACGCGATTACGAACGAGAAGGGTCATCAGTCTTACGACTGGGTCCTTAAGAATGTCGAGTGGGCCGCCGACACGATCCGTTATTTCTGAGGAGGATGGAATGGAACTGACAGACAACGGTTTCTACAAGACGCCTCGGATTATCAAAGGGCTTGATTTCTTGCCGTTTGCCCGAGACGTACTCGACTGTGGAAATGAGCTCTACGTCAAGTTCAGGACCAACCACGATGCGGATAGGATCCTGTCTTTTACTCGGGTATTCGATCTTGGGTTTGACAACTCTGTCCTTTTCGAAATCGGAAACCCTCCTCACAATCGAATCCTCATCGAAGACATCACAAACTTCGAATTCATTCAGTACCGACCTCAGACAGATTGGGTGGCAATCAACATGGGAAACACCAAGCGACTCGGCGTCAACGAGTTCAACGAGTTCCGTATCAGCGAGACTTTCCGGCATCTGCATCCGGTCATTTTCTTGCGCGGGGGATACTTCTGGAACGTGATGGGCATGGAGCCTACCGACGCTGAGGTTAACGGAAACAAGGTGTGGTACCTTTACCTGAAGCGTCAGGACAGGGACTTCATGATCAGGGTTGATTTCACCAGCGATCAGAAGTTCATCTTCAACCCGCTCTCTGACTCCTGGTCCCTCGACGACCCGACGCAGGAGATCACCGACCTTGAGCAGATCAAGAAGTCGCTCAAGTCGGAAGAGGTTTCCGAGGTGATTGTCTCGGGTGTCCCGATGCGTCTCATCCGGGTTCAGGAGATCGCCAATGGTGTCCTCTTCTTCGTCTTCCTCGACGCGTCTGAGAAGCGCCGGTACTACTACGCCAAGTGCACAACGAAGCTTCGTATCGTCGAGAACGAGGGGAAAGGAATCAAGGAGTACCTGCTGGACCACGTGAAGGCCATGCACATTGACTGAGCGCTGGAGAAATTTACCCCACCCCTTCTCAAGGTATGAGGCATCTGATCTCGGTCGGGTGCGCAATATCTCGACAGGTAGGGTTCTGCGTATCCAGCGCTGTTCGGATGGAGCCCCCGGGTTCTCCTTGTACAGGGATGACTCAGGTAAGCAGACCATGGTTCGCTGTGGTGTGACTATCTGGCGTGCCTTCAATGGGGAGCCCGGGAGGGGGCACTATGTCATCCACTTGAATGGCGACATGGCTAATGCCCGTCTTGAGAACCTGGATCTTGTTTCGTACTCAGAGTACCGGCAGGCCTGGTATGAGGAGTACAACGCTCGGATGGATGCTATCTATGACGAGACTGTGTCCGAGTTTGACGACTATATCTTTGGCTCATGTACTGAGTCGGAGGCGGATAGAAAGGCTCGATTTGGCTACTGAGCAGTGGAAGACAATCCCCGGCCTCAACGACAAGTACGAGGTGTCTGACTTGGGGAGGGTTCGGAATAAGAACTCCGGTCGTTTTCTGACACCCCGGTACAAGGACGGCTGCTACATGTACCGCATGGAGAAGCCTAGTGGTTCTGGGAAAAGAGAGCGTAAGGTGAACTCCGCTGCGGTTCTTGTGTGGACTGCCTTTGTCGGTGAGATCCCAGATCAGTACTGGGTACAGTACAAGGATGGGAATCGGAAGAACTTCGCCCTGACCAATCTCTACCTCAAGAGCAACTCCGAGTTCCGCAAGGAGGCTTACGAGGAGGGACGATCGGCACTTCTTCTTGAGCAGTACGAGTCTGAGTTCGACGAGTGGATCTTTGGGTCCTGCATGGATACTGAGGAAGAGAGGAGATCTCGAGTATCATGACAGTTGTGTACCGACCTGAGCAGATCCAGGCGGTGCGTCAACTGCAGAACGGCAGCATCTTGGCGGGTGGCGTTGGTTCGGGGAAGACCCTGACCAGCCTGGCGTGGTATCTCACGTCGGTTTGTAACGCCGCCTCGTTCAAGAAAGGGGGGTCCTTGGCTAAGAAGAAGGTCAAGGGCTCCCCTACGCTGTATGTCATCACAACCGCTAAGAAGCGGGACTCCCTTGAGTGGGAGGAAGAAGCTGCGCGTCTCGGTCTGAGTACAGATCCTGCATCTAGTTTCACTGGTTCATCCATTGTGGTGGACTCGTGGAACAACATCAGGAAGTACTCGGATCGAGAACACGCGGTATTCTTTTTTGATGAGCAGCGTGCTTCCGGCAGTGGGCGCTGGGTCAAGGAGTTCTTGAAGATCACTCGTAAGAACACCTGGCTTCTGCTCTCAGCCACCCCTGGAGATGTCTGGATGGACTACCTCCCGGTATTCATGGCCCATGGATTCTTCAGGACTCGTACGGAGTTCATGGAGGATCATGTCATATTTGACAGGTTCGCAAAATACCCCAAGGTCAAACGATACATAGGGGAGGCGAAGCTGCAGCGACTTCGTCGGAGTATCCTTGTGGAGATGCCGGTGGAGCGACACACTACTCGTGAGAGGGAGACCGTCTACTGTGACTACGACCGAGACTTGTACAAGTGGGTCGTGAAGAACAGGATGGATCCCTGGACAGAGGAACCCCTTCGTGATGCAGGTGGGGTCTGCAGAATCTTGAGAAAGGTAGTGAGCGACAATGACTGGCGTTCAGCAGAAACCAAGCGCATACTCTCAAGCAATGAGAGGGTTATCGTATTCTACAATTACAACTATGAGCTCGATCGAATCCTTGCAGTTGCAGAGAGCCTTGGACTGCCTACGGCGCAATGGAATGGACATCGGCACGATGCTATACCAGCAGAATCTCGATGGGTCTATATCTGTCAGTACACCTCGGCAGCAGAGGGATGGAACTGTACTAGTACCGATACGGTTCTCTTCTGGTCCCTCAACTATTCCTGGCGAGTGACGGAGCAGTGTGAGGGTCGGATCGACCGATTGAACACCCCATATTCTCGGTTGAAGTACTACTTTCTTGAGTCGAAATCGTCGATTGATGAGGCTGTTCGGCGGTCATTGAGCTCGAAGAAGGTGTTCAACGAGAGGGCATTCGTCGGTTAGAATACGTGTGACGTGGGGTCGAAATGTGGGTTACAATACGTGTGACACCCTCGATTCGGCCCCACGCGGCCCACTTTTTTGTGTGACTGATGTGACTGATGTGACTTGTAAGGGGTGTGGGCCGAAACACGTGGTCCAGTGGTCCATCACACGTATTGTATTTTTCCTTGGAATTGCAACAAAAGGTCATGGTTGGCCCATTTTTATATAACAACCCTATTTAATTGATAAAATTAATTTTTTATAATATATAGAGTATAGGGTTTTTTCGGGTTTTTATGACCACCCCTTCCTTGAGGCTGTTTGATGATGTTTGATGATGTTTATCGATCGAATTTTCACATTAGTCACATCTGTAACAAAACCCCATCCAATCCAAGGATACCCCCTCTACAATACGTGTGACACCCCTTGTCGCAATCTACGCATATAATGATAAGAAGGATAGAAACAAGCCTATCCCTTCTTATAGGCTTACCCAGAGGAGCACACTATGCGTGAGTCACAATTCCAAGCACAGCTCATCAAGAAGCTGAACAAGATGCTGCCGGGGATCATCATTCTGAAAAATGACCCCAACTACATTCAAGGTATACCCGATCTGATTCTTCTCTACAAGAATCGTTGGGCCGCCCTTGAGGTGAAGCGAGGCGCCATTGCCTCAGTCCGTCCGAACCAAGCACACTACGTTCGGACAATGCATGCGATGTCGTATGCCGCATTCGTCTACCCTGAGAATGAGAGCGAGATCCTCAGTGAAGTTCAACAATCACTCACAGCTTAATGGAGCCCACGCATTCCTGAGTGCCAGTAAGTATCACTGGCTCAACTATTCTCCCGACAAGTTAGTCGAGACCTTCCGAACCGCACAGGCTGCCGCAAAGGGCACCCGTCTTCACGAGCTCGCCGCTGAGCACATTCGGTTGAAGATGCGTATGCCTCGAAACAAGGTGACATTCAACAACTATGTTAACGATGCTATTGGGTTTCGGATGGAGCCGGAGCAAGTCCTGTTTTACTCGGTCAACTGCTTTGGCACTGCTGACGCTATCTCCTTTGACAAGGGCCTGCTTCGCATCCACGATCTGAAGACTGGCGTTCACCCCGCCAAGATTGATCAGCTCATGATCTACGCGGCACTCTTCTGCCTCGAGTATGATGAGCGTCCTGGGGCTATCAACTACGAGCTCCGTATCTACCAGAATGATGATATTCAGGTAGCAAACCCGGAAGGCGACGACATCGCCCCTATCATGGACACCATCATCCAATTCGACAAGCTTATCGAGAAGATCAAGGAAGAGGAGGCCTAATGGATCTCGCTCACTATGGTGTTAAGCGTAAGTCTGGACGTTACCCCTGGGGTTCCGGAAAGGACCCGCATCAGCACTCGGGCGACCTCCTCTCCACCATCAAGGATCTGAAGGCGAAGGGTCTCTCTGAGACTGAGATCGCCAAGGGTCTTGGAATGACCACCACCCAGCTTAGAGCTCAGAAGTCCATTGCTAAGAACGAGAAGCGTAAGGCTGACGTTGCAATGGTGGCCCGACTCAAGGAGAAGGGGATGTCCAACACGGCCATTGGTCGCCGTATGGGCATCAACGAGTCCTCTGTTCGAGCACTTTTAGACCCCACCCTCAAAGAAAGGGCGGGGAGCACCGAGGCACTTGCCAAGGAGCTCAAGAAGCAGGTTGGTAAGGACGGTCTTCTTGACGTCGGACTCGGCGTTGAGGTCAACATGGGTGTCACAAGCACCAAGATGAAAACCGCAACCGCCATGCTTGAAGCTGAGGGCTATCACGTCCACAAGGTGAAGGTCCAGCAGCAGACGACTGGAAAGTTCACCGAAATGAAGGTCCTGGTGCCTCCGGGCATGGACTACAAGACGGTTCTGGCTAAGCGGGGCGAGATTAAGGCCCCCGGTGTCAATATTGAGGACCGGGGTCATACGGTATACGGTATCGAGAAGCCCACTGCAGTTTCCAGCAAGCGACTTAAGGTTCGCTATGGAAATGAGGGTGGTACCGATATGGACGGTGTCATTGAGGTTCGACGAGGAGTCAAAGACCTCTCCCTCGGTTCTTCCAACTACGCTCAGGTTCGAATCAGTGTTGACGGCACGCACTACCTCAAAGGTATGGCGATGTACTCAGATGACATTCCTAAGGGATATGATCTCCGGTTCAACACGAACAAGAACCCCACCGGAAACAAACTGGATGCCCTCAAGAAGCAGACTGGTGACCCGGCGAACCCATTCGGTTCTGTAATCCGCAAGCAGCTTCACTACACCGACTCGAATGGTCGGAAGAAGCTCTCTGCGATGAACATCGTTAACGACGAAGGTACTTGGGGCGATTGGTCTAAGACCTTGAGCTCCCAGTTCCTTTCGAAGCAGCCCGTCTCTCTTGCTAAGCAGCAGCTTCAGAAGGTACGAGACAAGCGCCGTGCGGAGTTCGAAGAGATTATGGCTCTTACGAACCCATCGGTCAAGAAGAAGCTTCTTCAGTCGTTTGCTGACTCTGTTGACTCCGATGCCGTAGATCTTAAGGCGGCAGCTCTACCTCGGCAGGCCAGTCAGGTAATCCTTCCCGTCCCTAAGATGAAGACCACGGAGGTTTACGCCCCCAACTTCAAACATGGGGAGAAGGTCGTTCTCGTTCGTCACCCTCACGGTGGACGATTCGAGATTCCTGAGCTGACAGTCAACAACAAAAACCCCCATGCCAGAAAAGCAATAGGGACTAAGGTTAAGGATGCAATCGGAATCCACCCCAAGGTGGCTGAGCGTCTGTCTGGTGCAGACTTCGACGGAGACTCTGTTCTCTGTATTCCGAACAACAGCGGAAAGGTGAAGACCTCTCCTGCTCTAAAGGGCCTGAAGGATTTCGATCCCAAGGTTATGTATCCTGCCTACCCCGGAATGACACCCATGACTTCTAAGCAGAAGCAGATGAAGATGGGTGAGGTCTCAAACCTGATCACTGATATGACAATCGGTGGTGCAAACCAGGCTGAGATTGCCCGGGCAGTTCGGCACTCCATGGTTGTGATTGATGCCGAGAAGCACAAGCTCAACTACAAGCAGTCCGAGATTGACAACGGTATTGCCGCCCTCAAGAAGAAGTATCAGGGTAAGGCAAATGCCGGGGCTTCCACTCTCATTAGCCGTGCCTCATCCGAGAAACGGGTACCTGAAAGAAAAGCCCGGTCCGCTTCAAAGGGTGGGCCCATTGACAAGAAGACTGGACGCAAGGTCTATGAAGAGACTGGGGCTACTTATGTGGACAAGCATGGTAAGACTGTGCTTCGTACTGAGAAGTCCACTAAGTTGGCAGAGACCCATGATGCATACTCCCTCGTTTCTAAGAATGGGAGTGCTATCGAAACGGTGTATGCTAATCACTCTAACGAACTGAAGGCTATGGCTAATGAAGCCCGTAAGGCTACGCTTGCTATCCCCTCTGTTCGAAAGAACCCCCAGGCCGCAAAGACCTATGCCCCTGAAGTTAAATCCCTCAAGGCCAAAGTAAACGAGGCCCTCCGGAATAAACCCCGAGAACGCCAGGCACAGGTCCTGGCTGACGCGGTAATCAGGGCGAAGAAGCAAGCTGATCCAACTCTTGCCAATGATAAAGAGCGTCTCCAGAAAGCCCGGCGCCAGGCTTTAGCCGAGGCCCGTCAAAGAACGGGGGCTGGTAAGAAGCCTTTCGCTATCACTCCTCGAGAGTGGCAGGCTATTCAGGAAGGTGCTGTATCACAGGCTGCACTGAACAAGGTTCTTGAACTTGCTGATGAATCAGTAGTAAGAGAACTGGCTACACCTAGGTCCCAACCTAAGGTATCGTCCAGCATGGTGTCCAGAGCCAAGGCTATGAGTAGTAGAGGTAAGACTGCTGCTGAGATTGCTGAAGCTTTGGGAATCTCTACAACATCTGTTCACCGTGCTCTAGAGGAGGGCTGACCACACCATGGTACACACCCTCTCACAGGGCCTCTCTGAGGAGGTCTACTATGGCTAGGATGTTGAGTACTATCGACAATCCTTACGATCCAAGAACTTCTTGGGACGAATGGTTTGCTTTTGACACTGCCCATGGCTACGGTACCTGTGGCCTCCTGGCCAGGCTGTGCACATCAAGCGATTCGTTAAGTGAAGAACTTGAAATCGAAGAAATTGAAAATGCAATTGATCGAATTCTCAATCTTGATGGAACAAATTTCTATCAAACTTTTGAGATCGATGATTGAAAAATAAAAATTTCTTCGTCGACCCGGGGGAGGGGGGTCTCGCATTTAGGCCCCCCACCCTCATCGCCGCCCCCTCCATATTTTCCCCGGAGGGATATTTGGAAAGCCAATTGGGGATTAGGTTCTAGGGCCCACGGGAAGTTTCTCGTGTGCTCCTTTCTTCCCGCTGGTCTCGCTCACAACGGGCCCTAGAATCTAACCCCTAATTGGCCCCAAACGCCCTCTATCTAAGGAGCAACTATGGGTAAAAGGGCCGCAACCCCATCTAAACCAGCTCGAACTGTAGAGCAACGCGAAGCGCAAATGATTAATCTGGCGCTTGAGCTTGCCGAGAAGCAGCTTCGAGAGGGTACAGCACCGGCAACCACGGTAAACCACTACCTCAAGCTCGCCTCCACAAGGGAACAGCTGGAGGTAGAGAAGTTGAGGAACGAAACAGCACTCCTCGAGGCGAAGAAGACGGCGCTCGTCAGCGCTGAGCAAGCCGAGAAGATTGCCAAAGAAGCCATCGAAGCCTTCCGTACATACTCTGGAGCGGGAGATGTTACGAACGTATACTGAACTAGCGCGCCTAGAGACCTTTGAGGAGCGGTTTGACTACCTGGCTCTCACCGGGAGCGTTGGTACATCGACGTTTGGCTTCGATCGCTACCTGAACCAACGATTCTACACCTCGACGGAGTGGAAGAAGGTCAGGAACTTTGTTCTGGCTCGAGATGAAGCCTGTGACCTCGGGATCGAGGGACTTGACATCAGATACATGCCGCTAATCCACCACATGAATCCGATTCAGCCCAAAGATCTCGAGGAATTCAATCCAGACATCCTCGAGCCAGAGTTTCTCATCACGACAACCAAGAATACCCACAACGCGATACACTTCGGAGACCGATCGAGGTTGACACCACGAGTTGTTGAGCGTCGACCTAACGATCAAGCTCCCTGGAGGATCTAATGGGAACCATTCTTGAAGACACTAAGAAGGCAATCGGCATTATGCCGGGATATGATGTCTTCGACGACCAGATCCTCATGCACATCAACACTGCAAGGATGGATCTCGCACAATTGGGGCCAAAATGCGAAACCCCAATTGAGAAAGATACCGCTTGGACCGTCTTCGACCAGATTGACGACGAAGCGGCTATCAAGTCTTACATCGCCATGAAGGTTAAGCTGTTCTTCGACCCACCGGGGAACTCCTTCTTGGTTCAGGCTTACCAGAAGCTGATCGAGGAGGCAGCATGGCGACTGATCTATCAGACCGAGGGGAAGCAGAGGTAGAAGACCTCATTCACCACGGCGTAAAAGGCCAGAAATGGGGCGTCATCCGCAAGAAGGCTAGCGCTGGTCGAAAGGCCACCATCAAGGCCATCCAGAAGAGTGGGCGATTCACCGCCAACGCCACAAAGACGACCATCAAGACCGCCCGAACTGGAGCGGCTAAGGTTCAGAAGGCTAAGCAGGCTCACGATGCCCGAGTTGCCGGAAAGAAGCAGGCAAAGGCCGACGCAAAGGCCCGAAAGAAGTTCGCAAACCGCGGATACAAGAAGATCAGCGACACCGAGCTTCAGTCCCGAATTAAGCGGCTGGAGCAAGAGAAACGCTATCGGGAGCTCAAGGCCGATCGCCACCTGGTTCGAGGTCGTGAGGTCACTCGATCGATCCTCGAGAACTCTTTGACTAAGGCTGGTACCTACGCAGCGACTAAGGCTATGAAGACCGCCTTTGATAAGTCATTTGATCCTGGTAAGACTGGTAAGTCTACCGCGGAGACGCTTAAGAAGGCTGCTGAGAAGGCGAAGGAAGCCGCAGAGGCGGCATCTGTCGTCGCTGAGGAAGCTAAGAGTGAAGTCCGATCTGTTGGCGGTCCTGCTCTGAAGAAAGCTAAGACTCCTAAGCAGATTGAGAAGCCAAAATCATTCAAGCAGACTAAGCCCTCGCCCAAGAAGAAGCGGTATCCTCGTAACCCGGGGAGCACTGCTAAGTAATGCTCTCGAACACCGCAGTACCAAAATACTACGGGCAGTTTCGTGACGCAGTCATCCGAGGCGAGATTCCAGTATGCGAAGAGATCTCCTGCGAGATGAACCGGATTGACGCACTGATCGCCAATCCTGAATACTACTACGACGACCAAGCCGTGGAAGGATTCATCGCATACTGCGAGAATGAGCTTACTCTGTCCGACGGAGCCGACCTCCATCTTCTTGATAGCTTCAAGCTCTGGGCCGAACAGCTCCTTGGATGGTACTACTTCGAGGATCGTCAGGTCTTCGTCCCATATGAGGACGGAGTCGGTGGTCGCTATGAGACTAAAACCGTAAAGAAGCGCCTTACGATCAAGCAGTATCTGATCGTTGCTCGTGGCGCGGCGAAGTCAATGTATATGTCTCTCATCCAGAACTACTTCATGGTGATTGACACTACTACGACACATCAGATCGCTACGGCTCCGACCATGAAGCAGGCTGAAGAGGTGATGGGTCCATTCAGGACCGCTATCACCCGAGCCAGAGGTCCGTTGTACAAGTTCCTGACTGAGGGATCCATTCAAAATACAACTGGTGCGAGGGCTAACCGCCAGAAGCTGGTTGCTACGAAGAAGGGTGTGGAGAACTTCCTCACCGGATCCCTTCTCGAGGTTCGACCCATGTCCATCGACAAGCTTCAGGGTCTTCGACCCAAGGTTTGTACGGTGGATGAGTGGCTTTCCGGCGACATCCGTGAGGACGTGGTTGGTGCACTCGAACAGGGTGCCTCAAAGATCGATGACCCGGTCATTCTGGCCGTCTCATCCGAAGGAACCATCCGCAATGCGGTGGGCGACACCATGAAGATGGAGTTGCTCAAAATACTGAAGGGCGAATACATCGCCCCTCACATCTCAATCTTCTACTACCGCCTTGACGACATCAAGGAAGTAGCAGATCCTGCTATGTGGGTGAAAGCCCAGCCGAACATTGGCATCACTGTTTCTTATGATCGGTATCAGCAGGACATCGAGCGAATGGAACAAGCCCCGGCCGCTCGAAACGATATCCTCGCCAAGAGGTTCGGTATCCCCATGGAGGGATACACGTACTTCTTCACATATGAGGAGACGATCCCGCACAGGAAGAACACCTTCTGGAACATGCAGTGCGCTATGGGCGCCGACTTGTCCCAGGGTGATGACTTCTGTGCGTTCACCTTCCTATTCCCACTCAGGAATCAGGCTTTCGGTGTAAAGACACTGGCATACATCTCTGAGCTGACGCTTATGAAGTTGCCGGGCGCGCTACGCCAGAAGTATGACGAGTTCATCCAAGAAGGAAGCCTCCGAGTCATGGAGGGTACCGTCCTGGACATGATGGAGGTCTATGAAGATCTTGACCTCTACATCGATGAACAGAAATACGACGTCTCAGCATTTGGGTTTGACCCGTATAATGCCAAGGAGTTCGTAACCCGGTGGGAGCAGGAGAACGGACCGTATGGTATTGAAAAGGTAATTCAGGGGGCCAGGACAGAATCAGTCCCCCTCGGGGAACTGAAGAAGCTGGCATCTGAACGCCTCCTCATCTTTGACCAGGAACTCATGTCTTTCACCATGGGTAACTGTGTCACACTTGAGGATACCAACGGAAACCGAAAGCTGCTGAAGAAACGCTCGGAAGAGAAGATCGACTCAGTGGCTGCTCTGATGGATGCCTTCGTGGCATACAAGATCAACAAGGAGGCATTCGAATGAGCGAGGAGGTGAAATGGGTCTTAGTGATCGACTAGCTCACGCATGGAATGCGTTTTCAAAATCCCCGGACAAGAAGAACTTCACACCTGAGTACGGTTCGTGGACATTCGGTAATCCAAACCTGAATTACCGACCTGTCGTCGGCGACCAGACAATCGTCACGAGCATCTATAACCAGATTGCTATCGATGTATCGAATGTCCCTATTCGACACGTCAAGACTGACGATAATGGCAATCTCAAGAGCTACTACCGTAGTTATCTTGACGACTGCCTGTCTCTGAGCGCCAACATCGACCAGACCGGTCAGGGATTCTTCCAGGATTTGGTACTCACGCTCTTCGAAGAGGGCGCTGTAGCGATCGTTCCGGTTGATACAGATGTCAGCCCAGATTTGACTCAGGGCTATGACATCAAATCTATGCGAGTCGGTACAATCCTGAACTGGTATCCTCGCCATGTTCGAGTTGAGGTCTACAACGACCAGACTGGACAGCGAGAACAGCTGACTCTTGAGAAGGAGTTTGTCGCTGTTGTACAGAACCCTCTGTACAGTGTGATGAATGCTCCGAACTCAACGCTTCAGCGACTGACACAGAAGCTCCACTTATTGGATGCGATCGATAAGCAGTCTGGATCCGGTAAGCTAGACATCATCATTCAGCTTCCATACGTAGTCAAGACTGAGCTGAAGAAGCAGCAGGCTGAGGCACGACGAAAGGCTATTGAGGAACAGCTCGCAGGGTCTCAGTACGGTATCGCTTACACCGACGGTGCGGAGAGAATCACTCAGCTGAACCGACCTTCCGAGAACAACCTCATGAGTCAGATCCAGTGGCTCACTACGCAGCTGTACAACCAGCTCGGAATGACCGAGGATGTCTTCACCGGCAAGGCTGATGCTCGACAGATGCTGAACTACCAGAACCGAACGGTTCGTCCAGTTCTGAAGGCGATCACGGATGCCATCACCAGGACTTTCCTCACCAAGACTGCCCGAACGCAGCGTCAGCGGATCATGGCGATCGAGGATCCGTTCCTCAACGTCCCGCTGGAGGAGATGTCCAAGCTGGTCGACTCCGTCAAGCGCAATGAGATTGGTACCGCCAATGAGCTTCGACCGAAGTTCGGCTGGGCCCAGTCCGAAGACGAGACGGCAAACCAGTTGGTGAACTCCAACATCAATCCGATGGGCGAGGAACAGCCGCCTGGCGAAGAGCCGGTCGACGAAGTCCCTGCATCGGAGGTACCAATTTCCGAACTGATGGAGAGTAGTCAAAATGGCAGTTAAGTGCGATTTCTCTGGCTACGCCACGAAGAACGATGTTCGGTGCTCGGATAACAAGGTAATCCGGCACGGGGCTTTCGCGGCGTACGACGGGAAGACTGTTCCTCTCGTTTGGCAGCACAAGCACGGTGACGTCGAGAACGTCCTGGGGCATGCCGATCTTGAGGTTCGAGACGATGGGGTTTACGCCTACGCCCATCTCAACAACACTGATCGTGGCCGGACCGCTCGAGAGATGGTCAAGAACGGCGACATCAAGGCGATGAGCATCTACGCCACTCACGTTCGCGCTAAGGGCAATGACGTTGTCCATGGCGAGCTCGTAGAGGTTAGCCTGGTGCTCCGTGGCGCCAACCCTGGTGCTCTCATTGACCAGGTCTCCATCGAGCATGGTGACGACGGCGATGAGATTGAGGCTGTCATCTACACCGATGAACAGCTGGACTTCGTTTCTCACGGTGATGAGGACGAGGATGAGGACTTCGAGGTGGAGGAGACGGACGACGTCGAGCACGCTGAGGAGGAGCCGGAGGCTGATGAGGCTGAGGGCGACGAGGAGGACCCCACTCTCGGGGAAATCTTCGAAGGGATGACAGAGGAGCAGAAGACGGCGGTTTATGCCATCGTTGGACAGCTCGTCGATTCCGTAGATGAAGAGGCGGAGGAGTCGGAGACCGAAGAGGTTGAGGACACCGCCCATTCCGACACAACTGAGGATACTATGGCTCACAAGAACGTGTTTGAGGGCTCCGCTACCACCGAGGAGCTCCCCGTCCTGACTCACGCCCAGGTCGAGACCATCTTCGAGGATGCTCGCTCTAGCGGCTCCCTGAAGCAGGCCATCCTGGCGCATGCCGATGCTTACGGCATCAAGCAGATCGAGACCCTCTTCCCCGAGGCCAAGGATCTGTGGAACCAGCCGGAGTTCATCAAGCGCAAGACCGATTGGGTTAGCTCCGTCGTCGGCGCTGCTAAGCACTCCCCCTTCTCCCGCATTCGCACCCGCTTCGCCGACATCACGGCCGACGAGGCTCGGGCCCGGGGTTACATGAAAGGCAATAAGAAGGAAGACGAGGTCTTCACGCTTCTGCAGCGTACCACCTCGCCGACCACCATCTATAAGAAGCAGAGGTTGGATAGGGATGACATCCTTGACATCACTGACTTCGATGTTGTCTCCTACATCCGTGGCGAGATGAAGATCATGCTCGAGGAGGAGCTCGGTCGAGCCGTCCTCATTGGCGATGGTCGTCAGGCCTCCTCCAAGGACAAGATCAAGGAGGACTGCATCCGCCCGATCTACAAGGAGGACAGCCTCTACGCTCCTCGCGTCGTCCTGGCCAAGGAGACCACCACCGAGGACGTTCTGGACTCCATCGTCCGCGCTATGGACGACTACGATGGTGCTGGTAACCCCACCTGGTTCGCCGAGCCGCACATGGTCACCGAGATCCTGCTGCTCAAGGACAAGATGGGTCACCGTCTGTTCCGTAGCGTCTCCGAGCTTGCCGACTACGTCGGTGTCTCGAAGATCGTCAAGGTCCCGCTCATGAAGGGCCTGCAGCGTACCTCCACCAAGAACGGCGTTGTCGACGCCCTCGGTATCATCGTCAATATGTCCGATTACACCATTGGTGCGGACAAGGGTGGTCAGCTGTTCGCGGCTGAGGACTTCGACATTAGCTTCAACCAGTACCACTACCTCTTGGAAACTCGCCTCTCCGGTGCGCTGACTCACCCGAAGTCGGCGATCATCGTTGAGCGCAAGGTGGAGTCTGGTAACGTCGTCCCGGAGCCGTGATAGATGGCCAAATTCTTCGGTGAGATAGGATTTGCTACACAGGTCCAGACCGAGCCGGGAATTTGGGAAGACAAAATAGTCGAGAAGCAGTACTATGGCGACGTCTTCCGGGAAGCACGCCGCTTTGGTAGCAGCGATGAGATTCTGGGGAGTATCAACCTCAGTAACCAGATCAGCATTATCGCTGATGGATTTCTAACGGATAACATCCAGAATCTCAAGTATGTTCGCTGGATGGGGGGACTTTGGAAGATCTCCTATGTGGAGCTGAAGTTCCCCCGTCTGGTTCTCGAATTGACGGGGGTGTATAATGGACCGACGCCTAGCTCTCCATGAGAAGCTGGTAGAGATCCTCGGGTCGGATAAGGTCTATTACCAGCCACTCCCGTCACTTAAGCTCTCGTATCCCTGCATCGTTTACGAGCGGCATCCGGGTGATCCGATGTACGCGGACAACCTCAAGTATATCAAAGCAAACCGGTTCCAGGTTACTCTGATTGCCCGGCATCCCGAGGACCCGACACGAACGAAGATCGAGGACCTTTTGTTCAGCCGCCATGAGTCTCGACTCGTAGCGGATAACCTCTATCACGACATCTTCGACGTCTACTATTAGGAGTTAACATGGCAGCTCTCACTTGGGATAAGACCGGTGAGCGCCGTATTGAGACTGGTGTCGACCACTGCGCGCTGTATGTGTACGACCCGTCTCAGAAGACCTACGGCAAGGGCGTTGCTTGGAATGGTATCACCGCCATCTCTGAGAAGCCCGAGGGCGCCGAGGCTACTGACCTCTACGCCGACAACATTCTGTACCTCTCCATGCTCTCGGCCGAGAAGCTGAAGGCCACCATTGAGGCCTACACCTACCCCGACGAGTTCGAGAGGTGCGACGGCTCCGCGGAGCTCACCAAGGGCGTCAAGATCGGTCAGCAGGACCGACTCGCCTTTGGTCTCGTCTACCGTACCAAGATCGGTGACGACGTGGCGGGCCAGGACAAGGGCTACAAGCTCCACGTCCTGTACGGATGCAAGGCCTCTCCTTCCGAGAAGGGCTACAAGACCGTCAACGACTCTCCCGAGGCAATCTCGTTCTCGTGGGAGCTCTCCACGACCCCGGTCACGGTAAGCGGTGCTAAGCCGACCTCCCTGCTGACCATCTCATCTCTGGACGTCGACGCCGGTAAGCTGAAGACCCTCGAGGCCAAGCTGTTCGGTTCCGACGCTCAGGGTGGAAGCGGGGCTCTCGAGCCAAAGCTCCTCCTTCCGGACGAGATCAAGGCGCACTTCGCAGGCTGATATACCACACCGGGGGCTCAGAGACCTAGACTCCTGGGCCCTCGGTGCCTGCAATGCTTATAGTTTCTATCCCGGATCTCGACGGGTTCGACGAGGAGACAGGTACCTTTGTCTCCATGCCTGGCGGAGTCCTGCACCTGGAGCATAACCTGGTCGCGCTGTCAAAATGGGAGTCAATCACCCATAAGCACCTCATTGGTAATGACAAAGTCACCCCTGAGGAGATGGCTCTCTACATCAAGTGTATGATCACTGATGAAGAGTATGACCCATCGCTCCTGGATAGGATCCCCCCATCTGAGGTCGATCGCATCAGTGCCTACATGGCAGATACGATGACTGCAACTACTATCCGCGAGACGGGTGGAGAATCTGGATCTGGTGAGTACACCTCATCCGAGCTAATCTACTACTGGATGATAGCTTGCCAGATCCCATTCGAGTGTGAGACATGGCACATCAACCGACTACTCACACTCATTCGGGTTTGCAACCAAAAGAACCAGCCCGATAAGAAGATGTCCCAGTCCGAGATTATGGAACGGAACCGGGAACTCAACAGAGCCAGGCGAGCTAAGCTTGGTTCGAAGGGATAACAATGATCAGTCACGAAGACATCCCCGAGGAGGCGCTTGCTCCGCAGGCCCACATCGGTACTGATCCCATGGAAGACAAGGACATTCACGTGTCCCAGACTACTGAGGTGATGAAGTGAGCGCCGCAGACAACGTACTCGCTCGCGCCGCAGCGAGGATTGGTTACTATGCACCAGACGACCCTCAGCCCGGATCCGAAGCTGGCCGATACTGGGCAGCTCGAACTGGTCAGCAGTGGCTTGCCGGACCATCAGACTCTGTTTGGTGGTGCATGCTCTTCGTCAGCATGTGTCTGGACGAGTGCGGGCAGATTGACGCTATTGGAGGATTCTCCTTTAACACTGACTACACCGTCAACAAGGTCCGCCAGCACCCTGACGCTTACTTCGTATCAGTTTACGACGCCCGGCCTGGGGATGTCGTCATCTTCGACTGGGATGGCGGCGGCACGGACCACGTCGGTTTCGTCGAGAAGAATCTCGGAGGCGGTACGATCCAGACTATCGAGGGCAACACGTCCTCTGGTAGCTATGGTTCGCAGTCTGCTGGAAACGGTGTATGGCGCCGGGTCCGCAGCGAGTCGATCGCCTATGTGATTCGCCCCGCATACACCGACGCTCCCGGAAGCTCTGCTCCCGCTGGCCCTGCTGACATCCGTGCTCTTCAGCGTGCGGTTCGAGCCAACCCCGACAACGTCGCCGGACCGAACACTCGCTCTCGCTGCTATGCTCTGGCTGCGGCCTCTGAGTGGGGCGGGAAGACCTTCCCATTCGGCGTGGCCTTCACGCAATCCGTGGTTGGCACCGAGCAGGATGGGATTTGGGGTGACGCCTCTGAAGAGGCTCACGACGCGACCGTCGAGGACGTTCAGGCTGCAGTCGGGGCTGAGGTAGACGGCGTTTACGGCGCCGAGACAAACACCAAGGCGAACGCCCTGCTCGACAGGGCCGAACAGCCGTAGGAGGCTCAAAATGGCAGCGCCATACTGTACTTTAACGGGAACTATTCCCGGAGGAGAGAATGGTCGGGCTCTTGTCCGAATCGTTCCTGACGTGAAGGGTGCTACGGCTACCGTTGAAGGTGCCGCAGTCTCAATGCGCGAGCACATGGTTCGGACAGACCAAGCTGGCGCTGTCAACATAGAGGTGCTGGCTCCGGGCGCTGGAGTAACCCCCTCTGGCGCCTGGACCCACACCATCTACATTGATTCCCCCAAGTTTGACATCGTCAAGCACGTGTCTCTTACGCAGGGCGGGACGATCGATATCATGTCTGCCGACCCCACTTCTGAGGTTTCCCCACTTCCATTCGGAGGGGGAGGAGGCGGTGGGGCTGGCTCACCTGGTCCTCGTGGCCCCCAGGGCCCTGCCGGTCCTAAGGGCGATACTGGGCCCGCTGGACCTCCCGGACCTAAGGGTGACGCTGGTGAACGTGGACCTGCCGGACCAGAAGGCCCCCGTGGTCTTCAGGGTCCTCCTGGACCCGCTGGCGGTGGAGCTGGAGGAACCCCCGTTCCAGGCCCACAGGGCCCTCCCGGACCCAAGGGTGACCAAGGTATTCAGGGCCCTCCCGGACCCAAGGGCGACCAAGGTATTCAGGGCCCCCCTGGACCTGCTGGGGAGCGTGGCCCCGCCGGTCAGGATGCAGTTACCCCTCAGCTGGATGAATACCTCAAGAAGGAGGACGCGGCTAATACATACATCCCTTCTGGTACGTATTATGCTGAAATCGCTAGGAAGGCTGACGCTACTGATCTGTTCAGCTACCTGAAGATCGAGGATGCAGATAAGAAGTACGGCGAGAAGGCCGATGTCGAAGACGCACTCCGGCAGACGAATCCGTTCAAGAATGGCGCTCGGTACTACTCCCCGGTAACCTACTACTGGCCTGACTACTACCAGGATGGTAAGCCCGGGCAGTTCTCCAAGTGGGCTCAGACTCTGAAGTTCCGGGATAATCTCGGATATGTTATCCTTAATCGGAACAGCGGTGACTGGGAGGCGGATGAGCCCGATTTCAAGAAGCAGGGCGAGCTAGCTCTTGGTGCAGGAGCAAAGCGACTTCTGTTCTACATCAAGACTCAGTACGGCGCAGCGATTCATCCCGATGATGAGGCGAACCGAGGCATTCCTAATGCCGCTAAGTTTACCAAGGAGTACATCCTTGAACAGCTGAAGCGAGCCAAGCATTGGTATGGTGATCTTGTCCAGGGAGTTTTCCTTGACGAGGTCATCAACGGCTGGGATGCCCGTAAGGATCGACTGCCTTGGTACAAGGATCTGATCGACACGATTCGCCGTGAGAACGGCCTGGACTTCGTGATCGCCATCAATACTGGATCCAACATCTCTCAGGAAGTTTGTGACCTGGACTTCGACGTCTGTATGATGTTCGAAGGAACGCCCGCCAAGTTCCTTGAGGAGAATCCGACTTCGCCGATCCTTCCGGACCACATGAAGGCGTATCCATCCACTCGATGGTGGGCGGTGGTTCACTCCGTCACCTCGGAGAACTACCAGAAGGTCTTTGATAAGGCTGACAACCTCGCCATCAGCCACCTGTACGTCACCGACGGCTTCCTTGTTGAGGATCCTCAAAATGGTGGTCAGTGGCACCCAATTGGGAACCCATACGAGAACCCTCCGGGTACTGAGATCCGAGAGCTGATCATTCCGTGGCTCAAGGGGTACCTGAAGCTGAAGCTGAAGGTCGATAATCTTAAGATTCCGGAGGTCCCGAAGATGATTGTCCTCGGGCCTGATGATCCGGTGCCTGCTGGGACTCCGTCCGGGACGGTGATTGTTAGGCGGGCCAAGTAATGGCTAGCGTATTCCCAGTAATTGGATCCTGGTGGGGAGGTAACGGCGCTCGAGTAGGGGATGGTCGACTGATCCGAAAGGGATCGAGTTCCACCCCATTCGAGTCATCCGCCTACACCGTTGGTGATCGCAAGTGGACTGTTGAGATTACATACTCGGCAGACAACGACACTCAGATCGCCATGCGAGCCAACTGGTTTGAGGCGGGGAAGAAGACCACCGGTAAGCAGGATTTCATAGCCACCTGGAACATTCGTGGTGGGGCTAATGCTGCCATCAGGTTTGAGTTCGAGCTTCCTACCAACGCCTATCCGCTATGGACCCCCTCAATCGCTGTCCCTGGTACGGCGAATGACATAACGGTCCACAACTTCAACCTCTACGAGACTCCCAAGCCCGGAGTCGAGGTAGTTGCTACTCAGTCGATTCTTGGCGCTGGTGGAAACATGGGATTATTATCCTTTCCCCAGGCAAAGGTCGACGACTTAGTTGTGGTGTTCTATGCTTCGCAGTTCGGAAACACAGCTGCTAAGCCTCCGCTAGGATGGGCTTCTTCTGTCGAGAAGAATGTCAATGGTAGATCAGGCTACGTTGCCATCAAGAGAGTGACTAACGTCTCAGAAGTGACGAATGTCAAGCTCCATGGCGACACGACTACCGCCGCTCGAGAGCGCGCGCTTTGCTTCCTCCTTCGAGGAGTAAAGGATTTCTATCCTAATGGATGGACAGCCGGTACACCAGTATTCAAGAACGAGAAGTTCATCCACCTTGTTGCGGCTCAGTACCACGGAAACAACAAGACACCACTAGACCCGTGGCAGGATCCGTCTGAGGATCGACACTACTCAACCGGCGGAGCTTCTACTGCAGAATCCTGGTCCTCTATCGAGGCCGGAATCACCAAGAGTGTGAAGCACGGGACTAACGCCTTCGGCTTTGCATGGGTGGACCTCGCCCCTCTTGTCGAAGAGGAAGAGAAAAAGGTCGTTCCTGGCGTCACCATCACCGATGGGAAGACCGATAACCCGGCCTTCATCTACGAGAATGGCGAAGAGCGCCCCGCCACCATGCGGGCCGTACCTCGAGGGTATAAGGACATCGGCACGATGATGATCACTCGCGGATTCCTTATCGCCCACAGAGGAGGATCCGTCAGCTGGCCTGAGGCTTCGATCCGGGCATATACAAACGCTGTTATGTTCGGAGCAGGGGCTTTGGAGGTCTCATGTCAGAAGACGAAGGATGGAGTCTGGTTCCTGAACCACGATCGCACCCTTCAGCGAGTCGACAAGACGGCTCCAGATACCCCCGTCACCGAGATGACATGGGCGGACATCCAGAAGTACCATACCATCGGAGAGCCATTCATGACTGTCGAGGAGTACTTCGCCGCCTATGGGTCCAGTCACATCACTGTCCTGGATCCGAAGTACTCGGCTGATGAGTGGCAAGATCTAAAGAAGTTCTTCCCGACTGATGCCCATGGGCGAATCATCTGGAAGTTCTCGATCGATGCCGGATGGCTGGCCAATCAGTGGAAGTCTGATGGCTGGAAGTGTTGGGGATACTCCTATCCGGATCAGGTTACTGACGGACGGATTAACGAGTGGCACAAGCCGTGGGACTACATTGGTATGTCCTGGGAAGCCAGCGATGAGGTTTGGCGACGAACCACCGCTCTCGGTAAACCGGTATGGGGTCACATCTGCCCGACAAGGCAGGCGTATGATGACGCTCTAGCCAAGGGTGCTATCGGATGCATGGTCTCCGGAGTGGCTAACGTTTACTCCGAATCTCTAGTCTAGGAGAATCATGATTACGATCGAGAGTCAGGGAGACTGGAAACTCACCAGGAATTGGTTTGACAGAATGACGAAGTTAGACCTGGCTCTGATCATGAATCAGTTCGGCAAGGAGGGGGTTTCTGCTCTCAAGGCGGCGACCCCCTCCAGGTCGGGCGAGACTGCAGCTAGCTGGAACTATGAAGTCACCAGAACTGGCGAGAACTGGAAGATCACCTGGACAAATTCACACGTAAACAACGGCGTAAACATCGCCGTCATCTTGCAATATGGTCACGGCACCCGTAATGGCGGGTATGTCGTCGGCCGAGACTACATCAATCCCGCTATCAGGCCTGTATTCGACAAGATAGCAAAGAAGGCCTGGAAGGAGGTCACTAAGTAGTGGCAACTATTGATGAGCGGGTAGTCTCGCTCAAGATGAATAACAAGCAGTTCCTATCTGCAATCAAGGAATCCGCGTCCAGTATGGACCGACTCAAGGAATCCTTGAAGATGGATGGCGCTGCTAATGGTCTTAAGCGGATGGGCGAGATCGCTAAGAACACCACGCTGGGTGACTTGGCTCGATCCGCCGTTGACGCCGCCTCTAATATGTCCGTCATGCAGGGAATCGGTATCACGGCCCTCGGTGGTATTGGCGCGGCGGCCCTGAGTGCCGGTAAGTCGATGCTCCAGAGCTTCATCCAGCCTGCTATCGACGGATTCAAAGAGTACGAGACGCAGATCAATGCGGTCCAGACCATTCTGGCCAACACTAGTCAAAATGGTACTACTCTGGACCAGGTCAATGCTGCACTTGACGAGCTAAACAAGTACGCCGATAAGACCATCTACAACTTCACCGAGATGACCAACTCGATTGGTACGTTCACTGTCGCCGGTATCGGCCTCGAGGACGCAACCAATGCGGTTAAAGGTTTCTCGAACATGGCAGCCCTGTCTGGGGCTAACGCTACTCAGGCTGCGGGTGCCACGTACCAGCTTGCTCAGGCAATGAGTGCCGGAAAGGTTCAGCTCCAGGACTGGATGTCTCTGGAGCACGCCGGTATCGGTGGTAAGCAGTTCCAGGACGCCCTGATCGAGACGTCTCGAATTATGGAGACTGGTGCGGATGCTGCAATCGCTAAGTATGGAAGCTTCCGGCAGTCTCTTCAGTCAGGATGGCTCACCTCTGAGGTCATGCTTAAGACTCTGAAGGTAATGACTAACGATCTTTCTGAGGCTCAGATCATGGAGATGGGATACTCGGAGGAACAGGCTGCAAAACTAAAGCAGCTCGCCCAGAGTGCTAGTGACTCTGCTACACAGATCCGAACATTCTCCCAGATGATCGGAACCTGGCAGGAAGCACTCGGATCAGGCTGGGCCGAGACATGGCGAATCCTCATTGGTGACTTCAACCAGGCCCAGCAGCTGTTCACTGAGGTTGGTAACTGGGTTGGCGGTGTCATTAACGATATGTCTGCCGCTCGAAACGATTTCCTCAAGGGGTTTGTGGCCCTCGGTGGTCGTGAGGAGATCCTCCGCGGACTTCTGAACATCTTCCGGGCCGTTGTGAAGGTCTTGGGTCAGGTAGGCACCGCCTTTAGGGCAGTGTTCCTGAATGCATCACCTGAAGGTCTGTATAAGATCGTAAAAGCTTTCGCAGACTTCACCGAGAAGCTAATCATCACGAACAATTTCGCCGAGAAGCTTGAGTGGACGTTCAAGGGTGTATTCTCAGTATTCCACATCTTTGCCACAATTCTAGGCGAGGTAGCGCAGGTTGTCTTCACGGTTGCCTCACACATCATTGGCGCTCTGTTCCCTGCATTCTCGGGCATTAACTCTGGTGTATTCCAGATCACGAAGGTCCTAGGTAAGGCAATCTACTGGTTCGACCAGTGGTTCACCAAGCTTGATCTTGGTGGAAAGATCCTGAAACTACTTCTCCCTCCGATCGATCTAGTGGGTAAGGCGATCAAGTGGGTTTCCGATAAGATCCACGACTTCATCATGTGGATTGACTTCACTGGAAAGGTCCGTGGTGCCGGAGAGGGCCTTAAGAACCTGGCCTCAAAGTTCGGGCTGGTAAAAGATGCGCTGAAGAATTCAGTAATTGGCCGAGAGTTCTCTGCTGCTATGGATTCTATCCACAGCGGAGTAGACAAGGCTAAATCTAAGATCAATGAGTTCGGCAATAGTGTTGGTAACAAGCTCAAAGCTAAGCTCGTATCAGGTAAGGCAGCTCTCTCCGACTACTTCAAGGGCTTCAACCTTGGAGATATGTCCTCTGCTGAGGCAATTGTTTCTTCCCTCGGTACTAAGTTCGACGAACTAGGCCAGAAACTCAAGATCTCTGAGAAGGTCCAGTGGCTCAAGGATAAACTCATCGAGCTGAAGGAAGTTCTTCTCGATACTTGGAACACCATTCAAAATAGTAGTGTTTGGGATAAGCTTAGCAAGGCTTTCGGCGATGTCGGTAGCAAGGTCAAGGATGTCGCCATCTCTTTCCGCGACTGGGTCAACGGTCACGGCGAGGTAAAGGCTAAGGCTAAGGAAGCTGCTGGAGCCGTTTCTGAGGTTGGTTCTGCCGCGGCTCAAGCGGCCAAAGAAACTGGTCAAGCCGCCAAAGAGAACTTCCTCAAGAAGTGGTTCGAGGACATTGAGCAGGTCGCTAGGGCTATCCATCTTCCTGAGCTCTTTGACACCATCAAGCAGAAGTTCGTCGAGTTCAAGGACTTCGTCACCAACACCTTTGCTCCGAAGGTCAAGGATGCAGTCAAGGGCGCATTCGGCTCCATCGGTAATGCCCTTAGCGACGCCAACTCGAACCTTAAGTCTTACGACATGGGTAAGATCCTTGTCGGGGCTATTGGTGGTGGAGTCCTGATTGCCTTCACCCGATGGATCAACTCCTTCAAGAAGAATTTCGACAAAATTGGCGATGTTGCTGAAAAGATCGGCAATGTCTTCGACAAGCTTGGAGGAGTACTTGAGGCATTCGAGCAGAAGATTAAAGCTAAGGCGCTTCTTACAATTGCTATCGCCCTAGGTGTACTTGCTGGTGCCCTGATTCTGATGTCTCTTGTTCCGGCACCAAAGCTCTTCATCACTATCGCAGCGATGAAGTTGATGTTTAATATGCTCCAGGAAATGATGGATCACCTGGCTGGATTTACCGAGTATAAGAAGGGGACGGCGTTGCTGATCCCATTGTTGGTTAGCCTCGGGGTAGCCATGCTCCTTATGGCTGCGGCAGTCAAGATCCTATCCAACATGGACGTAAAGGGCGCCATCGTAGGAGTACTAGCATTTAGGCATATTCTCGATGCGATGGGCGATTTCCTACGGCGTATCCATGGTATGAAGGGCTCTGGCGCTGCTGCAGGCATCATTATGTCTCTAGCCGTATCCTGTGTTATTCTGGCTACCGCTGTATATATGCTCGGGTCGATGGATACCGGGAAGGCTGTACAAGGCGTTATTGCACTCGCAGCGGTCATCACCATTCTTTCCGGATTTATGATGGTCGTCAGTAAGGACCCATTCATGGGTAAGGGTGCGGCAATCCTACTGTCGCTGGCTGTCTCTTGCAACATCCTTGTAGCCGCTATCTGGATGCTTGGTACGATGGACACCGGCAAGCTTCTCCAGGGTGTCATTGCTTTGGGTGTCATTATTGCGGAGCTATCCATAGCAATGGCCATTGCGGGCAGAGCCAATGCTCGTGGAGCAGCAGCTATCATTGCTATGTCGGCGGCAGTTATTGTCTTGACTGGTGCGGTGGCTATCCTTGGTAACATGGACATCGAGACCCTTGCTAAGGGACTCATTGCTCTAGCAGCAGGTCTGGCGATTCTGGCCATTTCAATGGCGGCAGCAGACGCCTTCAAGGAAGGTGGAATTTCTCTAGGGATCGCCTCTATCGCATTCCTGGCCCTGGCCTCAGCAATGAAGACCCTATCGGGAATTACCTGGACCCAGCTCGCGATCGGGCTTATTGCTCTCGCAGGTGGTATGCTGATTCTAGTGGCCGCGGCAGCTGGTGCTCAATACTTCGCAGTAGGTATGATCATTCTTACTGCGGCACTACTTGCACTAGGTCTGGCCCTACTTCCAATCTCGATTGGTATGGCGGCCTTTGCGGCAGTACTTGGTATCTGTGCTACAACAGGTGCGGCGGCGTTCCTTGTCCTGACCGAGGGATTGAAGCAGCTTGCGGCGATCCTACCCCAGGTAGCTATCGACTTCGCTAATGCTATTGCCAACTTTATCATCACTCTTGGTGCAAAGGCCCCGGAGCTTGCGGTTGCTATGGCGGCATTGCTCGGGGCGATCATCTATGCCATCAATGTTAATATTCCCGGTATTGTGGCCTCGTTGTTCATCCTAATCCAAGCAATGCTCACTGAGCTGGCTAACCATGCCTACGAGTTCGGCGAGAAGGGTGCTACAATTCTAGCAAACTTCCTGAATGGTATTGCCGATAACATCGGCAAGGTGATTGACGCTGCTACAAATGTCATTCTCAACTTCCTGGATGGGATTGCTAGGAACGGGCCCAAGATCATCGATAAGGGTATGTGGACCGTCCTCAAGCTTCTTGAGGGTGTTCGCGATGCCATTAACAAGTACTCTCACCGATTCAACAAGGTCGGTCGAGAGATTGCTTGGGCCATTGTCGATGGTATGACCGACGGTCTGGCATCCAAGGCCTGGAGCTTTGGTGAGTCTATGGTCTCCGTCGCCAAGAAGGGCTACAACAAGGTCAAGAACTTCTTCGGTATTCACTCTCCTTCTCGACTGATGAAGGAACTTGGTGGGTACGTCGGAGAGGGTCTCGCCATCGGTATCGAGAACACTGGCGAGCGTGTCGCTAAGGCTGGAGACAACATGTCCTCTGCTGCTTATGACGCCATGTCTCGAGCTCTTGATGGAGTCAATGACCTCATTGAAGATGACCCGTCCTTCAAGCCCGAAATCAAGCCCATTCTGGATCTCACAGAGATGCAGAAGCAGGCTAAGGGAATCAACAACTTCCTTCCCGCCATCGGAGTCACAGCACAGGCTGCTAATGCGGCTCGGCCTCCCGCTCCGATCGCAGTTGACAATTCTGACAAGAATAGTCAAAATGGTGTTACAAACATCACATTCAACCAGACCAACAACTCGCCTGAGGCGCTGGATGCGGCGACTATCTATCGCCAGACCCACACTCAGCTTGCTATGGCAAAGGACAAGTTGACACTATGATCTCAGAGATCTCGTCCACGACCAAGTCGGGGGATCGACTTGCAATCGATATCACAGACCCCTACTCGTCGGGGGTCGCGATCAAGGAGATTACTGGTCTGGGGCCAGTAAAGGCAGACATCAGCACTGACCGATATGCCTTGCTGGACGGAGCGTTCCTCAAGGGGGTCAGGGTTGGTACTCGTACTGTAGTACTGACTCTGATCCCCTGGGGGACCGACATTCAGGAACTCCGACTCAAGTGCTACTCCTACTTCGGAGTCGGAGAGACCATCACTCTCGGTGTGACCACCGACTGGCTTAACGTGCACTCCGACTTCATTGTCGAGTCCGTCGAGCCGAACATCTTCTCTGAGCGGCAGGAGATCCAGGTCTCCCTTCTCGGGCTGGACCCGTACTGGAAGTCCTCCGCTACTCAGATCCAGAAGGTTGTTGGCTTCAACGACAACACGCCCTCCTTCGAGTTCCCATTCTTCTCCGAGCCTAACCACAAGCTCAAGTTCGGCGACATGACTAACTCTTCCGGTAAGGACATCCGCTACCTTGGTGACTACCCGGCTGGTGCGACCATCACCGTCGAGTTCTCGGGTACGGTTAGTAACCTTATCGTCTCAAATGTAACCTACAATGAGACGATGTCTATTTCTCGAGCAGGGGACTTCTACCAAGGCGAGAGCATCATCATCGACACTCGACCTGGTAAGAAGTCTATCACACACCAGGCTCGAGGTAGGAAGTCCTTCATCACAGGTGTTCTGGCTCCGGGGAGTACCTGGATTCAGATGCACCCAGGTATTAATACAATCGCCCTGCAGTATGCTGGGGGCGTTGACGACGTTAGCGTCTCCATGGAATACGACACTCTCTACAGGGGGATTTGATGCAGCTGTTCTTCGCGTTCCTCCATAATTACGAAACCCTTATCGAGGTTCCGAATAACTTCTACTCGCTTAACTGGACAGAGCGGGCCTATGACTATGGTCAGTTCGAGCTCCAGCTCTACTCGGATCAGCCGGGGTATGAGTACAGTCTTGGTAACATATTTATCCGAGACGACACGGATACCGTTATGGTCATCGAGACTGCTACGGTGAAGCAGGAGGATGACGGTGTCTACCTACACAAGTACACCGGACGATCCCTCGAGTCGATGATGGAGTGGAGGATCCTTCCTCATAGGCGATGGATTGAACCGGATGCCAACGGGCAGTTCAATGCTCAGGCCATGGCCGAGGATATTGCTCACTCCAATCTTGGTAAGGATGCAAAGCCTGAGCGAAGGATTGACAACTTCAACTTCCACCGAAATACCCGTGTATCTCAGATGGCCTACGTAAATGACACCGGGCAGAAGATCCAGGACGGTAAGTGGATTATCTACGATCGGGCGCCAATTGCGGAGATGTTTAAGAATGTCATCTCGGCATGCAAGCCAAACGGGTACTCGCTCTTCTACAAGATCAAGCTAGAGAATGGCGGCATTCACTGTTACATCACTGCTCCTCGGCTGATCAACACGATCACTCTTGCACAGGAGAACGACAACTTCTCAGACTTCGAGTCGGTTGATTCGATCGTCGATAAGAAGAGTACAATCTACGAGATCTTTGATACTGGTGACGTAGACCTGGACTGGGTTGCGGATGGAACTACGCATACCCGGGCGCATACACTTCGCTCCGAGAACCCAATTACTCGGCGAGAGGTCTTGTGGGACAATACTCAGGTCCACAAGCCATATTCGGTCAAGGACTGGAAGGCGCTTACGCCACTTCAGAAGAAGCACATCTCTTCTCTGACAGAGGTGTGGTATCCCTTCTGGGTTCTGGACGCCATGTTCCCGAAGTATACCCCGCTGAAGATGATCTCGGGTAAGATCAACAACTTCTCGAACGTTCAGTATCGTGATGGCTTCGACGTAGGCGATATTTTCTACTACGTCCCGTCTGGAAGTAACCCAGTTCCAATCGAGTGCCAGCTCACAGAGATGACTGAGTCCTGGTCGGCTGACGGATTCTCTCAGGTTCCTTCCATCTCCATGTCGTCTCGTACCAAGTGGAATGGTGACGGCTTCCGTATCGACTTCACTCGCAATGGACCCGGTGAGGTCATCGTTCCTCGAGAAAGGGATTAGCATATGGCCATTACTAGTGGTTTCTACAACTCCGTGAATGGCGACCGGACATACGACGCTGACCAATTCAGCTCGCTGTTCGACGGCATTATTGCCCCGGGGGTATTTCCGAACGTGGGTGACAAGTTCCGAGTTCGACCTACTAACAACGGGATGTCCGTTTACGTCAGCTCAGGCAAGGCGTGGCTTAACAACCGATGGGTTGAGAACTCGGGCGATGAGACGGTCACTCTGACTGGTTCTCACGCAACCCTGGACCGTATTGACCTTGTATGTGTTGAGGTTGACCGATCCAAGGCTATCCGCGGTGCGAAGATCAAGGTCGTCCAGGGAACCCCGGCGGTTACACCCACGGTTCCCTCGGTTGATGACAATGGTGACCGCCAGACGTTCGCTCTGGCACAGATCAAGATCATCAAGAACTCTCGACAGATCACGGCTGAGAACATCATCAGCCTAGTTGGTAGTGCTCGTACTCCTTACGTGAGCGGGCCTCTTCAGAACATCAACCTGGATGCTCTCCAGGCCAAGCTGCAGGGTGAGTTCAATACTTGGTTCGAGTCTGTCCGAGACGCCCTGGCTAATGCTGGAGGAAACACCTCGACTGACGTCGCCAACCTTAAGGTGAGTGACCGGAACCAGAACGAGCGACTCCAGGCGGTTGAGGGTCGTATCGCCGGTACCGAGCTCAACATCACCAAGATCAACGAGAAGTTCAGTAACTCGGGCTCTGTCTATGGGATGCTGAATGACTCGAACGTGGGCGTCCACAACTCCATCTACCGAGGCGCCTCGCTTGGAAGCAACGTCACTCCATATCTCCAGGCGATCCGAAGCGGTTCCTTCTCCGGGCTCTACCTCGGGGATTACTGGACCTACTCAGGTATCACCTGGCGTATCGTGGCGTTCAACTACTTCATCAACATCGGTGAGCCTCCGTTCCGACAGAACCATATTGTGGTAGTCCCTGACGCCTCCCTCTTCCGAGACGCATGGTCAACTACGATCCCGGACCAGCGTTCCTATGTGGACTCGACTCTGAATCAGTCTACCATGACGAAGGCTAGCCGTATGGCTGAGTCTCTGTTCAACCGGTCCAACATGGTCGGCGTATGGACTCGAGTTGCTACCGGGTATGATGGGAACGGCGCAGTCAAGGACTGGCGCTGGTACAACCCGCACATCAACATCATGGATGAGGCCATGCTCTGGGGTTCATCCATCTTCGACGACTCACTGTCTAGGGGTATTCACCACAGCCAGTTCCCAGCCTTCCGACTCAACCCTGCCCTTGTTAACATCGAGGAGGAATACTGGCTTCGTGAGCGTGCTTCTGCTCAGACTGCGGTCTACATGAAGTCCACTGGTCAGTTCTCACACGCCCCGCTGAACTACTCCTTTGGGGTTCGTCCCTATCTAGCGATTGGTTAACATGCAGCACTTCGGATTCGACCCACTGCTTGATATCGTTCTTGCGATATTCTTGTCAGTACTGGGATCTTCCGGAATGTGGGCTTGGATCATGAAGCGCAGTGAGCGGAAGTCCGCCACATCAAGGCTTCTGCTCGGAATGGCCCATGACCGGATTGTATATGTCGGGAAGACCTATCTTCATCGAGGATTTCTCACCCTCGACGAGTATGAGGACTTCATGAAGTATCTTGTAGAGCCCTATTCCGAGTTCGGGGGGAATGGGCTCGCTGAGAAGATAGTGAACGAGGTCAAGAATCTTCCCGTCGTCCCCACCCCTAGACCCCCGGCAAAGAGGAAGAACTATGACAGCTAAGCACCTCAAGGAGAGTACCTTGCACAACAAGTCCTACGACATCCTCAAGTGGGTTGCCCTGGTCGCCCTTCCGGCTACCTCCGCACTCTATGTCACCCTGGCTGCCCTCTGGCACCTGCCTGCCCCCACTGAGGTTGCTGGGACGATCGCCGCAGTTGACACCTTCCTCGGTGTGCTTCTCGGCGTCAGCTCCAACAAGTATGCGGCCAACCAGCCCTCCGGCTCGCTCCACGTGTCTGAGGACCAGGGGATTCACGCCACCTTTGACCAGGGCGTCGCCGAGATGCTCCGGAATGGGAAGGTTACGATGGACGTCAAGCAGGTCTAAGCGAGAAAAACCTGCGGTATAATGAACCCCTAGAAAGGAGCCACACCATGAAGAACCCTGACCCCATTCAGCAGACGATTGAAGCTGCTCTGAAGGAGGCCGAGCTTCACGATCCCTCTAGTGAGGACTACACCACAATTGCTCGAAATGTCGAGACTCTTGCAAAAGCCAAAGCCCTTGGCGAAAGCAAGAAGCTCAGCAAAGACGCAATTCTCGGTGCAGCTACCTCTCTGGCTGGTATCGTAGCCGTCCTCCAGTACGAGCGACTTGCAGTCGTCAGCTCGAAGGCGTTCGGTTTGATCATGAAGGTTAAACCCTTCTGAGATTCGTCAGGCCCCCTGTGCTATACGCATGGGGGGCTTGGCTTATCTTTTTGCCCACGCGAGAAAATCCCACAGTATATTGAAGACCCTACTCTGAAAGGA
>ERZ651108.79-NODE-79-length-47900-cov-4.766350_pt1 | contig 47900 bp, 39 predicted proteins | sample MGYA00512173_ERZ651108 | MGnify/ENA metagenome assembly ERZ651108 | reverse complement strand
GCTACCGCCACCGCGCATTCCAAAGCGGCAGAAGAAGACAAACCCGCCCCCAGTGGCACGCAAGACTCTAGAGCAATATCGAAACCGGGCAGCGGCCCCAAACCATCTTGCTCCAGTGCCCAAGCTACACCCACCAGGTAAGCAGCCCAGCCGCTAACCTCGCCGTTTTCGCCTTTAGGGGCCACCTGATCCAAATCCAAGCTCACCACATCGCTAGGGTCGGCTGAAGAAACCAGGCGTACCAGGCGGTCTGGGCGCCGGCTCAAAGCCACAAAAGCGCGGTGCGGTAAGGCAATTGGGAAGGCCAGGCCGCCGTTGTAGTCAGTGTGTTCGCCAATAACATTGACGCGCCCAGGGGCTTGCCACACGCCCTCAGGCTGGCTGCCAAAGGTAGCCACAAACAAATCTGTGGCACCCTTAGCGCCCTGACTAAAGCTCAAAGCGGGCAGGTTTAGCATCGTTGCTCCTTTATATATGGTCAGTCCAGGCTAGTAGTTAGCCTGCACTAGTAGTTAATCCGCGATGGTTAGCGTGATGCCGTGATCTTCCAGGTGGGCCACGGTCTGGGGCTCAGGTGAGCGGTCGGTGATCAAAACATCCAGGTCATCGAGGGAACAGAAGCATTGCAGCCCGAGCGCGTCCCACTTAGACACATCCATAACCGCCACCGTGGTGCGCGCGCAACGCACCAGCGCACGGTTAGTGGCAGCCTCGGAAAGGTTAGGGGTCATCAAACCTACACGCGCATCGAAAGCGTGAGTACCCATAAATGACCATTCCACGCGTAGCGAAGAAAGCGCATCAATCCCGGTCAGCCCCACCAAGGCAGCAGAAGGGGTGCGCTCACCACCAATCAAAATCACGGTGGGGGCGGGGTGGCCCTGCTCACGGGCCGTATCTGCGGCGTCGAACAGCAAATTAGCTGCCGGCAGCGAGTTAGTAATGATGGTCAAAGTTGGAAAATGTTCCAACTCAGTTAGGGCGCGCGCCACTGCCAAAGTGGTGGTGCCTCCCGATAGCGCCAAAGAATCCTGGGGGCGCACAAGTTTAGCGGCAGCTAGTGCAATCTGGCGTTTTTCATTGGTGTGCTGCTCAGATTTAGTGGCAAAGCGCGGTTCCATAGAGCTGGGCCCAGCGGCTACCGCGCCGCCGTGGACGCGCTCTACTAGGCCGGCGCTAACCAGCTCGGTAATGTCGCGGCGCACAGTCATCTCAGAGATGCCCAGTGCTTCAACTACTTCTGCCACGCGCACGCCACCGTTGCGCGTAACTAAATCCATGATGAAGTCCTGGCGTTGGCGGGCCAGCATGGGGGTTCCGGTATTGTCACTCACGGTAGATATTTTGCCATATTGTTGCTTCTTGTTGGCTTTATAAGTTCAAAGAGTTTGACTTAGTTGGGCTCTTGGTTAGGGTCGAAGAGGCAACATATAATGCCCTAGGAATGCGGCCTTAATGCATGTGTCGAAGCCTCGTTAACGTGCAAACAGTGACGAGCTGAGCGTATCTATGGGCACAGTCAAATCCCGAGGAGTGATGCAAATGGCTCTAGCTGTTGAGTCGGAAATTGGTCGCCTAGAACAAGTTATCTTGCACCGCCCTGGTGACGAGATGAAGCGCCTGACCCCACAAAACAAAGACGACCTGCTCTTTGACGACATTTTGTGGCTAGCCGAAGCGCAGGAAGAACACGATAAATTCGCAAACGTACTGCGCTCACGCGGCGTCGAAGTACTTTATATGCAAGATCTGCTGGCCCAATCGCTAGACAACAGCGAAGCCCGCACTCACGTACTAGAAAACACCTTCACTCCGGCCACCTTCGGTCCGCTAGCTGTAGACAATATCCGCAGCCACTTCAGCACCCTGCCCAGCGAGGAACTCGCCCGCATTTTGGTGGCCGGCCTAACTAAGAACGAGCTACTAGAAAACACTAGCGTCCCCTCCTCAGTAGTGATTGCTGGTATGGACGGCGACGATCTAGTCCTAGAGCCGCTGGTAAACCACCTCTTTACCCGCGACACCTCCTGCTGGATCTATAACGGCGTATCCATTAACTCCATGCGCCTGCCGGCCCGACGCCGTGAAACCGTTAACTACCAGGCAATCTACCGTTGGCACCCGCTGTTTGCTAACGAAGAATTCCCCGTATTTAACTTTGGTTCCATGAACGGCACCGGCGCCGTCGAAGGTGGAGACGTACTGGTTATTGGCAACGGCGCAGTACTAATCGGTCTAGGTGAACGCTCCACCACCCAAGGTGTAGAAATCCTGGCCAGCAAACTGTTTGCCTCAGGCAAGGTAAACCGAATTGTGGCCCTAGACATGCCCAAGGTGCGCTCGCAGATGCACCTAGACACGGTCATGACCATGATCAACCAGGGTACCTTCACCAAATACGCGGGTCTGGGTATGCGCCCCTCGCTGGTGATCACCCCCGGACCGGACCCCAAGCACCCGGCTATCGTCTCCCACCCAGCTGAAGACATGCACCATGTCATCGCTCGCGCCCTGGGCCTAGCCGACATTGAGGTGCTAACCACCCCGCAAGACTCCCTGGCTGCTGCCCGTGAGCAGTGGGACGACGCAAACAACTGTCTAACCATTTCCCCTGGCACCGTAGTCACTTACGAACGTAACGTGGCCACCAACACCTACCTACAAAGTCGCGGCCTGGAGGTACTCACCGTACCTGGCAGTGAGCTCGGCCGTGGTCGTGGTGGCCCGCGTTGCATGAGCTGCCCGACCCTGCGCCAGCCGGTCTAAGTCCAGTTGGTGGCCCGCCAATCGGGCCGCCGAGCGGACATAACCGGATAACCACCCGCCCGGGCGTTAAAGGCCAAGCGCCTGGCGGCGTCGTCGTAAAAAACTGGCCACAATCCACCCCTAGACCAATCCAAACCCTCTAAAGCCAAAGAAACGGAGAAGCCACTCATGGCATACCCCCTGCACGGTCGTTCCTTCCTGCGCGAACTAGACTTCACCCCCGAAGAGTGGCGTGGCCTGCTAAACCTGGCCGCTGAGCTCAAGGCTGCCAAGAAGGAAGGCCGCGAGGTCCAGCACCTCAAGGGCAAGAACATCGCCCTGATCTTCGAAAAGACCTCCACTCGTACCCGCTGCTCCTTCGAGGTTGGCGCTTACGACCAGGGTGCAAACGTAACCTACCTGGAGCCCACCGGTTCCCAGATCGGTCACAAGGAATCCGTAGCCGACACCGCCCGCGTACTAGGCCGCTTCTATGACGGCATCGAATACCGTGGCGACAAGCAGTCCAACGTAGACCAGCTAGCCCAGCTCTCTGGCGTGCCCGTATGGAACGGTCTAACCGACGACTGGCACCCCACCCAGATGCTGGCCGACCAGCTGACCATGATCGAGCACTCTGACAAGCCCCTAAGCGAGGTAGCTTTCGCCTACCTAGGCGACGCCCGCAACAACGTAGCCAACTCACTGCTAGTTTCCGGCGCCATGATGGGCATGGACGTGCGCATGGTGGCCCCCACCGAGCTACAGAACTCTGACGAGGTAGTTGAGGCCGCCCGCGAAATCGCCAAGACCACCGGCGCCCGCATCACCATCACCGACAATGTAGAAGAAGGCGTTAAGGGTGTTGACTTCCTCTACACCGACGTGTGGGTATCCATGGGTGAGCCCAAGGAAGTTTGGGACGAGCGCATCAAGCTGCTACTGCCCTACCAGGTTAACGCGCAGCTGGTAGCCAAGACTGGCAACCCCAACGTGAAGTTCCTGCACTGCCTGCCTGCCTTCCACGACCTGAACACCACCGTGGGCCGCGACATCTACGAAAAGACCGGCCTGGACGCCCTTGAGGTTACCAACGACGTGTTCGAAAGCGACGTGAACATCGCCTTTGACCAGGCCGAAAACCGTATGCACACCATCAAGGCCGTTATGGTGGCCACCTTAGGGGAGTGACCTTTGCGCATTGTGGTTGCCCTGGGCGGTAACGCCCTGCTGCGTCGCGGCGACAAGCCCGATGCCGACATCCAGATTGCTAATGTGCAGCTAGCTGCGGCCCAACTGGCCAAGCTAGCTAACGAGCACGAGCTGATCATCACCCACGGTAACGGCCCCCAGGTGGGTGTCTTGGCCCTGGAAAGTGCCAATGACGAGCGCCTTAGCCGCGCCTACCCGCTAGACACGCTGGGCGCTGAAACCCAGGGCATGATCGGCTACTGGCTGCTGCAAGCCATGCAAAATGCCCTGCCCGGGCGCCAGGTGGCCACCATGGTGTGCCAAACCCTGGTGCTCTCTGGAGACCCCGCCTTTGCCAACCCCACTAAGTTCGTGGGCGAGGTTTATGACGAGGAAACCGCCAAGCGCATTGCCCGCGAGCGCGGCTGGGTAGTTAAGGCCGACGGCGAGCACTTCCGCCGTGTGGTGGGTAGCCCCGCCCCGCAGCGAGTGATTGAAACCCGCCTGATCCGCAACCTGGTTAACTCTGGGGCAGTGGTGATTTGTGCTGGTGGCGGCGGTGTGCCTGTGATCCGTAACGAGAAGGGTCAGCTGCAAGGCGCCGAGGCGGTTATTGACAAGGATCTAACCGCTGCGGTGCTAGCTGAGGACCTGGAAGCTGATGCGCTGATCATCCTCACCGACGTAGACGGTGTTTACGAAGGTTATGGCACTGCCCATGCCCGTATGGTTAAGCGCGCCACCCCGATGCGTCTGCGCGAAATGGGTCTGCCTGCTGGCTCTATGGGGCCCAAGGTGGAGGCGGCTTGCCGTTTCGTGGAGCTAACTGGGGATATGGCTGCAATTGGCCGCCTGGAAGATGCGGTAGATATCATCGCTGGTCACAGTGGCACGATTGTTACCCCTGGCGGTAACTATGGGGGCCCTGGGGATTTGCGTCCCCCGGGTATGGGCCGTATCTAGTGTTAACTATCCGTAAAATTGTGGTGGCCTGTAAAGCGGTTTATGCCCGCTGGCAGGCCACCACGTTTGGGCGAGCCTATGCGCGTTTTAAGGCTGAACGTGGGACGATTTTGGCATCCGGTATTGCCTATACCGGCTTGGTCAGTCTGTTTGCGGCGCTGACGCTTGTGGTTTCCTCGCTGCTGCAGCTTTCGGACATGTTTCCGGCTTGGCGCGCGGCCATGGTTAAAACGCTTAGCCATGCCCTGCCGGGGGTTATTTCTGATGGCTCTAGCTCGGGGCTGGTGCGTTTGGATCAACTGGAGCTAAATCAGGGTATTGGGATAGCTGCTTTTATTGGCACGGTGACGTTGGTGGCTACGGCCCTGGAAATTCCGGCGGTTTTGCGCGGCGGGGTGCGGGCAATGTTTTCAGCCCCGGTTTTGCGCGCAAATTTTGTGACTTTGCGTTTGCGTGACGCCGCCATGGTGCTGGTGGTGGTTATTGGGGTGGGTGTGAGCTCAGCGGCCTTGGCTTTGGCGGTGGCGCTGCACTCCCAGCTTGATAGCTACTTGCATATTCCTGGCTCCACTTCGCTGTTGCAGCTGTTTGCTTATGGGCTGGGTTTTATTGTCGACGGCGGCGTGTTAACTGCAATAGTTATACTCGCCAAGGTTGAGGTGCGCCGGCGAGTATTACTAATTGGCTCTTTTGCCGGAGCCGGCATGATGACAGTGCTGCGCCTGGTGGGCAGTCAGGGATTGGCCTCTGGCACTGTAAATCCGCTGCTAGGCTCGTTTTCGACGGTTGTGGTGCTGCTTATTTGGATGCACGCAGCGGCCATGGTGCTGCTTTACACCAGCGCCTGGATGGCGATTGCTACTAAAGAGAAAAGTACAGCTGAAACTGCCCCGGGTGGCGCGGCTTTAACTGGCAGCTAAACCCGCTAGGCTTGGTCTATGACCCAAATCCACGCCATCATCCCTGCCGGTGGAGCCGGCACCCGCTTGTGGCCGCTTTCGCGTCGTGAGCGCCCGAAGTTTCTCCTTGATCTGACCGGCGCTGGTCGCTCCCTGCTGCAGGGGACTGTGGCCCGCCTGGATCCGGTATCTGACTCGATCACCGTGGTAACCGGTATCGCCCATGTAGCTGCGGTAGCTGACCAGCTACCTGAGCTTGACCGCGAGCAGCTAATTGCTGAGCCGGCCCCGCGTGACTCTATGGCCGCTATTGGCCTGGCAGCGGCAGTGATCGCTAACCGCAATGGTCGCGACGCTGTGGTGGGTTCTTTTGCCGCCGACCAAACTATTGCTGATGAGTCTGCTTTCCACGCGGCTGTGCTAGAGGCTGCTGAGCTGGCCCTGGCCGGATATGTGGTCACCATTGGGATCGAAGCTAGCGGTCCTTCTACTGCTTTTGGTTACATTCACTGCGCTGAGCCCATCACTGTGCCCGGCGCCCCCAGTGGCCGCGCAGTGGCTGGGTTTACGGAAAAGCCTGACGCTGAGACTGCCGCCGCCTACCTGGCTAGCGGTGACTACCGCTGGAATGCAGGCATGTTTGTGGTTAAGGCTGGGGTTTTGCTAGATCACCTGGCCACCACCAAGCCGGCTCTGGCTGCAGGTATTGAGGCTATCGCTAAGGCTTGGGACACTCCGCAGCGCGAAGAGGTACTGGCCTCCACCTGGCCGGGCCTGGAAAAGATCGCCATTGACCACGCTATTGCTGAGCCGGTGGCGGCCGCTGGTGGCGTGGCCGTGGTGCCTGCTGCTATGGGCTGGGATGATGTAGGTGGCTTTGATGCCCTCATTGAGCTGATCCCGGCCGCCGAGCAGGGCACTGGCGCGGGGGTTAAACAGCTGGATCTATCTGGTACTACCCAGGTGCGTAACGTAGATTCCGACGGCGCCCTGGTGGCTAGCTCTGCCGGACGTCTAGTGGCGCTACTGGGCGTACCTAACCTGGTGGTTGTGGACACCCCTGACGCCCTACTGGTGGCAGATCCGGCCCACGCGCAGCAGGTTAAGGCGATTGTTGATGGCCTCAAGGCAGACGGCCAAGAGAAGCTGGTGTAACACAAGTGCGAGGCAGAAAGTGCCGCCGCCCCGGTTGCGGGCGTAATGCGGTAGCTACGTTGACCTCCAACTATGCGGACTCAACTATTGTGATTGGGCCGCTGTCGGTGGAGGCAGATCCACAGGCCTATGACCTGTGCGAGGTGCACGTGGATTCTTTCACGGCTCCGCGCCAGTGGCAGGTGGTGCGCCTGGTGACCGAGTTTGAGCCGGCCCCGCCCACCCCAGATGATCTAGACGCGCTAGCTGAGGCAGTGCGGGCGGCGTCGCGGCGTTCACCTAAACGCTCTGAGGCAGTAGACCGCGCCCGCAGCTCTATGCCGGCAGATTTTCGCAATCCTCGCCCGGCCGCCACTGAGGTCACTCGCCGGTCACACCTGCGCCTGTTAAAGGGAGAAAAGGAGGGCTGATGAGCCAGATTGCCCCTTGGCTGCGTGAATTGCTGCGTGACCCGGTGGATGTTTCACCGCTAACCGACGCCGAGCACATGCCCCCCACAGTGCTGCTGGTGCCCGGGCTTGGCTCGCTACAGGCAGCCCCTGAATCTGGCAGCGTGCAGGTACAGGCCCCTGGCGCCGACTACTACCTGGTTAACCGCGAAGCTACGCGAGCCTACCCGGTACGTGACGGGGTGGCCATGCTGCTGCCGCGCTAAAAGCGCCTATAGAGTGCCTAAACCGTAAGGAAGCTGCGCCGCCGCTGACTGTTGCTGTTGGTGGCGGCGTTCGCGTTGCAAATTCAAGAAATACTCCCTGTCGCGCCGCTCCACTAAAACCGCAGCTAGTAGCCGTTCCGGATGCGTGTGTGGCGGGGGTGGGGGAGAAACCAAACCAGAGACCTGATCAGCTAAAGCCTGCCCCAGGGAGGCCCGGTGGCGCAGATCCAAGCTGGAGGCGCGCTGCAAGAAGGTGTAGGCCGAAAGCGACAGGTGGGTGGGTAGCTCGCGGATATCCGCTCCACGCGCCCAATAACGCAGCTCAGGGGGCATGATCAGTACCGGGGGAGAGGTAATAATATTGTCCTCCTGGGCGGCATAGGTGCCCGCCAGAATGTCACCAACACGCTTGGAACGCTTAGAAAACAACATCACCACCACGGCTACTATCCCGGTGGTGAACAGCACTTCAAAGGGAGCACAGATAGCCCGCACAAAGCTTTGATAAGGGTGAGCCGGACCGCCGTCGTCGCGCACAATCCGCAAGCCCATAACTAACCGGCCTAAACTACGCCCCCGGCTTAACACTTCCACCAGCCATGGCATGAAAATAAGCCAAAAAGCCAGCATCAGCGCCACGCTGGTTGCCAAAACCGCCGCAGACACAGTCGATTGGTTAACAGCGGTGTACAAAAGCCGTAGAGAGAACGATAAACCCAGGAAATATACGGCATAGTCAATCACTGCTGAGCCCATGCGGGTAGGCAAAGGCGCCGGGGCGATATCAACCACCACGCCTTCACCAGTGATAACCTGCTCAGGGACGATCATTCTTTCCGATGAGCTGTTCAAAGTCTCCACAAGAAAAGAGTACCCGGGTGGATATAGATGCGCTGCGCCAATCTCATAAAGACCAGTGGGAACGTCTGGGCAAGCTAGCTAGCAAACGTATTCTCAGCGCCAAAGAAACCGATGAGCTGATCTCGCTCTACGGTCAGGTAGGCCAGCAGCTTTCCGCTGTACGCAGCCAAGCCCCCGACCCTGACGCAATTGTGGAGCTCAGCCGCCTGCTGTCGCGAGCACGCGGACGCATTGGCTACCACCAAAATGCGCGGGCTACCAATGTGCGTCGCTTCGTTACCGTCACCATGCCTATGGGGCTATATAAGGCGCGCTGGTTCTCAATTGGGGTGATGGTGGCATCCCTGGCAGTGTCGCTGATCTGTGCGCTGTACCTGCTCAACAATATGGCGGTTTTTGACCTCCTGGTGCCTCCAGCTACGCGCCGCTCTATTGCCCAAAGTCAATTCGTGGGTTACTACTCTCAATACGCCCATTCAGAGTTTGCCTCCCAAGTGTGGACCAACAACGCCCGCGTGGCCGCCATCAGCATCATTAGCGGCCTGACCGGTTTTTTCCCGATCTTGGTGCAATGGCAAAATGCTTTAAATGTTGGGCTAATGGGCGCGGTGATGAGCGAGCAGGGCGAACTCGGTAAATTCTTTGCCTATATAAGCCCCCACGGCCTGCTAGAACTTAGCTGCGTATTTATGAGCGGCGGGGTGGGGCTGCGCCTGTTTTGGACCATGCTGGTGCCCGGCAGGCGCACTCGCGGCCAAGCCCTAGCCCAGGAAGGGCGCGTGCTGGTTTCAGCGGTTATCTCCCTAACTGCCGCCTTGGCTGTGGCCGGGGCTTTGGAAGGCTTTGTTACCCCCTCGGATCTGCCGCTATGGATCAAGATTACGCTGGGGGCCAGTGCGGCTGTGGGCTTGTGGGCTTATACCTTCATTTTGGGGCGCCGTGCGGCTTTGCAAGGCGACGACGGCGACCTAGACCCAAGCCAAATCGGCGCCTACGCCGCCCAGGCCTAAACAGTCAGCTAAGGCTGCGCCGCTCTAGAGGCGGCCAGCGGCCTTAAGCGCCAGGTAAGTGTCAGCCAAGGCCGGTGCCAAAGTGGCCGGAGCTGACTCCACCACCTCAATGCCCAGACGCTTTAGCTGGCTGCGTGCCTGGTTAGTTTCTAGCAGTGTGCGCTCAGCGGCGGCGGCCTGATAAGCCAGGTCGGCGTTGTCACGCTCATGGCTCATCTGCTCAATTTGCGGGTTTAGCGCGCTAGCAAAAATAAGCGTGTGCTTATGGGCAATCATGGCCAGCACGTCAGTTAGGGCCTGATCGTGGCTTACCGCCTCAAGGCTGCTAAGCAAAACCACCAGGGCATGTTGGCTCAAGCGCTGGGAGGCCGCCAAGTTAAGCGCCGGCGCTGACAGCTCACCCAGATACGGCTCCACATCAGCTAGCTCATTAGCCATGGTGGCAATCAACTCACCTGACTTCTTACCGGCAATCCAGGCCCGGCGCCTAGTGTCTAGGGCCATTACTTCCACCCGGTCGCCAGCCGCGCTAGCTAGGGCAGAGAGCAAAAATGAGCTATCAATGCCCACGTCTAAACGTGTGCCCTCCTCCATGCGGGTGGCGCTGTGACGGGCACTGTCAATAATGATCAGCACATGCCTATCGCGCTCAGGGCGCCAGGTACGCACCACTACTTCGCCGCGCCGCGCCGTCGAACGCCAGTCAATGGAGCGCACGTCGTCGCCGGGAACATACTGACGCAAAGAATCAAATTCCGTGCCCGCCCCACGCACCATAACCGCGCTGCGCCCATCCATCTCACGCAGCAAATTAAGGCGTGAAGGCAGATGCTTACGCGAATTAAACGGCGGCAGCACCTGCACATGCGCCGGCGCCACCAAGGAACGCTGGCGCCCAGCCAAACCCAGCGGCCCAAGCGAACGCACAGTGGCGTAGTCAGCCCGGCGCTTGCCCCGGCGTTTAGGTTGCAGCGGGGTAGTAAAACGTCGCCTTTCACCGGGGGCTAAGTTGAACTGGTAAAAATTATCGCTAGCCCCGGCGCTAGGCACCCAGGCATCACGCAGGCTTCCGCGCATAGTGCGTTTGGCAGTGTTAGTGATCGTAATACGCGAGGAGCTGGGCTGGCCTAAACGCACGGTGGTGCCATTTTCGCGCTCAACCCTAAGCTCCAGGGGTTTTGGCGCCAAAAAGGCATCTAACAGGGCCAGGCAGATTACCGCCAGGTCCCAGGTCAGGGCTGCGCGCGTGGAAAGAAAAACCAGCAGCAAACACGGGGCCAGCAGCAAAGCCAGCCGTTTGGAGGCAAACATGCATTTACCTCAGCGCGGAACCGCAACCATACGCAGTACGCCGTCGATAACCGAAGCGGCACTGACCCCTTCAAGCTCAGCTTCAGGACGCAGCTTAATACGGTGACGCAAGGTAGGCAGCGCAAAGTTTTTGACGTCGTCGGGAGTGACAAAAGAGCGCCCGTTAAGCCAAGCCCAAGCCCGCGAAGTAGCCAGCAGAGCGGTGGCTCCACGCGGGGAGACCCCCAGTGACAGCGACGGCGAAACCCGCGTAGCTCGCACCAAATCCACAATATAGGCGGTCACCTCCGGGCCAACACCCACCTTGGCCACCTCACTGCGGGCCAGGCGCAGATCCTGGGCGTTAGTAACCGCCTGCAACCCGGCGCTAACCAGGTCACGCGGGTTAAAACCGTTAGCGTGGCGGGTGAGTACCTCAATTTCGGTGTCGCGTTCAGGCAGCGGCAGCACCAGTTTCATTAGGAAACGGTCCAGCTGTGCCTCAGGCAGGGGATAGGTACCCTCATACTCAACCGGGTTCTGGGTGGCGATCACCATGAAAGGCTCAGGCAAAGCCCGAGGCGTGCCGTCAATAGAAACCTGGCGTTCCTCCATGGCCTCAAGCAAAGCTGCCTGAGTTTTGGGGGGAGTACGGTTAATTTCGTCAGCCAGCAGCAGGTTGGTGAATACCGGGCCCGGGCGCAAAGAAAACTCGGCGGTGCGTGAGTCATAAATCAGCGAACCGGTTACGTCACCGGGCATCAGGTCCGGGGTGAACTGGATGCGTTTAGTATCCAGCTCCAACGACGCCGCCAAAGCCCTAACCAGCAAGGTTTTAGCCACCCCGGGCACACCCTCAAGCAGTACGTGACCGCCCGCTAGCAGGGCTACCACTAGGCCGGTGACGGCGGCGTCCTGGCCCACCACAGCTTTAGCGACTTCGCTGCGCACCGCTGCCAGGCGGGCCTGGGTGGGGACGCTATAGTCTAGGTTTTCAGCGCTCATAGTGCTTTACCTCTTCTTCTAATTGTTCAAGGGCTTGGCTTAGCTGGGTCAGTTCTACTGCACTTGCTGGCGCGGGCCCGTAGAGTATGTATTCAATTTCTTTAGCTGTGCGGTTGCAGGCCATAGATACCGTTTGCGCTACCAAGGTGGCGTCTGCATTTGGGGAAATTCCCAAGCGCCGGCCGAGCCTAATAATGGTGGCTATGCGCAAAATACGGCCACTGTGCTCACTGGCTCTAGCTCGCTGATACAAGCCGGCGCGCCCCACTGTGGTTTCGGTGCCTTGCGCAACTACCGGCAGCGGCTCGTTAACAATCCGGCCTTGGCGCCGGCCCACAATAAATGCCCACACCAATGCCAACAGCCCAAACTGCCACATTAATGGCACCAGCCAGGATGGGTAGGGTTTAAGCTGCTGATCCGAATTAAATGAGTCAGCATTTTCGGCGTTATAAAAAGCTACTTCGCTGCCCCGCCCGGTGGCATAAAGTGCCAAGGCTGCATTGTCATCTTTGTCTAGGTACTTGTTGGTAACTAGCTCTGGATTAGTGATGATGCGCAGGGTTTTGCCTGATTTTAAGGGCAGTTCTAGGTAGCCGTAGCCGTCGGCATAAGCGAAACACAGCTGGGCTGGGCCACGGCCCAGGTACTGGCTATCGGCCAGCGCCTGCGGGTCACTCACTATTATGGCGTTTCCGGTTGCGCTGATGGTTTGGGCTTTGGCAGGTATAGAACAGGCGCCGCGAGAGGCAGGTTTATCGTTATAACCTTGCAGTTCCAAGCCGCTTTCAGCCAAGGACTCAGGCAGGTAGTACTCGAAGCCAACCAGGGTGATATCAGCGTTTGAGGTAGTTAGTAGAGTTTCAAAGTCGTTATTTTGTAGCCTGCCAGCATTAAAGATGGTTACCGGTTTGCCCTGCTGGGCAGCCTCGATAGCTTTTGCAGGTGAGCGCACCTGGTCCACTGAGACGTCATAGTGGTCGCCAAGTACCTGAGTTAAAGCCCGCACACCCTCAGAGCTAACGCTGTGGATGTCGTAGGGGTCTTTAGTGAGTTCCTCTTTCATGGAGGCGTAGATAACCATGCCTGCCAGCAGCAAGCTAAGTGCGATTGCCAGTAGTTTCCAGCCTTTAGAGCCAGTTTTTTTAGACTCGGCGCTGGCTTGTACGGGGGCTGTTTGTGTGCTCATCGCCGCCTACCTTTAGTGGCATAGGGGTTAGAGGCATATGGGTTAACATCCAGTGGGCCAGCTGAGCCGTGAGTTAGCTCCGGGGTCAGGTTATGGGCGCTTTGGTGGGTTATGCCTGGGGTTTTGGTGACGGTGACGGCGAAATCACGCATCCACTGATCATCGCTAGGGCCGGTTTCTTCGTGGCCATAGCGAGCCCGGTCAAACAGGTTAGCGGCGTAAGCAAAGCTCTCGTTTAGGTTTGGCATTACCTGGGCTCCAAGCTGACCGGCCTCCTGAGCGGTCATGCCTGGATAATCTTCCAGTAAGGCGCGCTCGTCTAGGGAGCGGATAATGGCGCGGAAACGGTCTACGACGGCGCTTACCCAGTCACCGGCGGCAGCCGCCTTATTGGCGCTAAGCGTGAGCATACTGGCGTCACGTTTATCTTCAAAAAGCGCTTTTGATTTGCGTTTACGGCGTGCCAAAGTGATTTTTGTGGCTAAGTAGAGCAGCAAAGCTATCAGTGCCACAAAGATCAAAAAGGTGAGCAGCTCTCCAACCCATTCCGGTAAACCCAAATTTAGCTTAGCTTTACTTAGCGTGGAGTCCAACCATTTAAATAGCTTTTCTAAAAGATTTTGTTTAGGTTTATAAGCTACTTTACTGAGCTCATGGTGGGCTTGTTGGCGTGCCTCATCTGGGCTTGGAGTGGGCTGACTCCAAGCCGGCAGAAGGGCAAACTTCCAGATTAAATTCATTGCGCCTGTTGTTCTGCTACCGCGTTACGTAGCTCCACGTCCAGGCCTTCTTTACGCATACGCAGATCGATATATAGCAATGCGTTGACCGAGGAAGTGAAAGGTAAAATTAATAGCTGAGCGATGGTAGACACAACCATAGTCAGTATGTAAGCAGTATTTATGGATGTGATCGCATCTTCAGGAGACGAGGATCCGGCAACAACAAAAATTACGCTTAGTGCGCTAGCAATACCGCCAAAGATGCCGGCCACCATAGAGGTGATTATAGTGGTCAGGATATTGATGCCTAACAGACGCCAAAAGTTTTTGCGAGTCAGGCTCCAAGAGCGGCCAATAGCAGCAAACACTCCCAGGTTTTCAAGCACCATGGCTGGTGAGGCAACGCTGAATTTAATGGATAAGTAGGAGCTTACTACTACGCCAGCCACGACCAGTATAAATATGCCGACTAAGGCTATACCCATGCCTTGCCATAATTCTGTTTCTGTCTTAGCTGTAGAGGCTACGCTAGCTAACAGCACAAAAAATGCGACGATTCCAATTATGACCATCAGGCCGCTAATAATACCGGTGATTATATTTAGCCCAATTAATGGCAGGAACTTTGATTTAGTACGTTCCCATACTTCTTTACTGGAAGCTACTCGCCCAAGTACAGAGCGGGATACCGCTACAACAATTAAACCTGAAAGTAAAACCGTGGCTAAAGCCTGTAAGAGAGTGCCGCCTAGCTGAGAAAAAGAGCCCGATAAAGAAGTGAAAGCGGTGGCGTAAGGAGAGTCGGCGCTGACGTAGTTAGGTAATACCAGGTTGATAATTGCATAATTTGTGGCAATGCTAATTACTAGCACCACCCCTAGCAGGGCGGCGGTAAAACCAAACATAGTGCGCGCATTAGTTTTAATTGCCGCAAATGCGCCCTGATAGATGTCGCCAATAGACAGGGGGCGCAAGGGAATAATGCCAGGCTTGTAGACATAGAAGTTTGCGGCGCCATTAGATCCTGGTCCATAGCCAGCGCCCGGATAGGCGCCGCCGCCCGGGTAGCTACCTGCGCCAGGATAACCAGCCGCCCCAGGGTAACCAGGAGCAGCGCCCGGATAAGCACCGCCGCCAGGGTAAGTGCCCGGGTTGTATTCACCTGCGCCAGGGTAACCGGGCGCCCCTGAGGTGGCAGAACTGCCCACGCCAGGGTAGCCACCAGTCCCAGCGGCACTAGGCATGCCAGTACCAGGGCCACCAGCGGCGTCGTCGTAACCAGCACCCGGGTAGGAACCTTGCCCAGGGTAGGGGTTGGCATAGCCGCCAGAGCTGCTTGCAGAGTCAGCCGGCTGCCCAGATGACTGTTCACCCGCGCTTTCGTCGAAATTAGGCGTGCGCCAAGTCTCGCTCACCGTTACCTCCTTGGGAATATGCTACGTAACTAATCCTGCCAGGTTTGTGTAGCTTGTACCTACGCCTTGAGGAGGAGGTTTAGCTACATTCCTGTATAACCATGCAAAAATATGCTTTAAGTGTCACAATGTAGTTATGAGCACGCGTATCTTACTGGTAGATGATGATACTGCCCTGTCTGAAATGGTTGGCATGACCCTCGAAAGCGGGGGTTATGACGTGGTTTATTGCGCAGACGGAACGCATGCTTTGCAGGCTTTTACCATTAACCAGCCAGAGCTAGTGCTGCTGGATCTGATGCTGCCGGGCATGGACGGCATTGAAATCTGCCGCCGCATTAGGGCTATTTCTGACGTGCCCATTATTATGCTCACCGCCCGCAGTGACACCCAGGATGTGGTGGCCGGGCTGGAGGCAGGGGCTGATGACTATGTGGCTAAGCCCTTCAAAAATCGTGAGCTGATGGCCCGGGTACGTACCCGCCTGCGCCGTGTCAGCGACGTCGCCGCCAATGCTGAGCCGCCCAAGGACAAGCTGCGCATTGGCGACATCGATATTGACGTGCTCGCCCATGAGGCTCGCCGCGCAGGCCAAGTAGTGCCGCTGACCCCGCTGGAATTTGACCTGGTAGTGACCCTGGCGCGTGAACCCTGGAAGGTGTTTACCCGTGAGGAACTGCTAGAGCGTGTGTGGGGTTACCAGCACAGCGCCGACAACCGCCTGGTCAACGTGCATGTGCAGCGTCTGCGGGCCAAGGTGGAACTAGACCCCGAACACCCCAAGGTGGTTATCACTGTGCGCGGCGTAGGTTACCGCGCCGGTAGCGCCCAGGGCTGATGCGTGGCCTAGACGCTATACGCCAGTGGCTGGCGCGTAGCCCCCTAAAATACTTTCGCCTAGCCCTAGCACGTTCACTAGTGCTGCGCGTAGCCGTGCAGGTCATGGTGGTGGGGATGGTGTCAGTGCTAGCCCTGATCATCTTCGCCACCTCCTGGGTGCGTTCAGACCTACTGCGCGAACGCCTAGACGCAGTAATTGCCGACGCCGATACGCGCGTGGCCACAGCCCAAAGCCAAATGGACGCCACCGCCGTCAACACCACGGCGGAAGTCTCGGCCCTGGCCCAAAGCCAAGTCACCTCCCTAAAAGACGCCATTAGCGGCGCCAACGGGGTGGGGGTGGTGCTAATGCGTTCGCGTAGCTCAAACTCCTCGATTGTTATTAACGACCTGTCTTCCACCTCCGGGTTACGCCAGGCCATTTCTAATGATCTAATCACCCAGCTGGAATCTAACCCGCACCGCCAATACTGGCAGTACGCCAAGGTGACCGACGACGGTAATGTGGTACCCGGCATTGTGGTGGCTAGCCAACTTACTTTGCCTTTGGCTGGTACTTACAACGTGTTCCTGGTGTATTCGCTAAAAAATGAGCAACACCTACTTGATGTGGCCACCCGCGCCCTGGTGTCGGGTGGAGCCATGCTGGTGGTAGCCATGGGAATTGCCGTGGCATTACTTACTTGGCGTGTGCTGCTGCCAGTTAGACGCACCTCGCTAGCTGCCCAGCGCCTAGCCGCTGGCAATTTTGGTGAGCGTCTAGAAATTAAAAGCCAGGATGAGGCGGCCTCCCTAGCGCTGTCTTTTAACAACATGGCTGATTCAATTGAAGCCCAAATTGATCGCCTAAGTGAGCTTTCGCGTCTGCAACAGCGTTTTGTTTCTGATGTTTCCCATGAGCTGCGCACGCCCATGACCACCATTTTGCTGGCTGGTGAGACCCTGTTTGATGCCCGCGATAACTTCAGTGATCCGCGCCTAAAACGCAGCACCGAGCTGCTATTTGGGCAAATTGAGCGTTTCGACAAGATGCTGGCGGACCTGCTAGAAATTTCACGTTTCGACGCCGGCTCAGCGGCCCTATCTTTGCAGGAATGGGATGTGGGCGAAATTGCCCGCGACGTCATTGATTTTGCCCAGCCACTAGCTCAAGCTAACGGTTGCCAAATCCGCCTGCACATTGAAGGTAATAAGGTGACCGCCGTCGTCGACCACACCCGAATTGAGCGAATCCTACGTAACTTGGTGGTTAACGCAACCGAACACGGCGAAGGTAAACCCATCGATATCAACGTGGTGGGCGATGACACAGCCGTGGCAGTGCGGGTGCGTGACCACGGCATTGGCATGAGCGAAGAGGTGGCCGAGCACGTCTTTGACCGCTTCTACCGGGCCGATCCCTCGCGGGCGCGCAAAAGCGGGGGCACCGGGCTGGGCCTGTCGATTTCGCGTGAAGACGCCGCCTTGCACAACGGTACCCTCAGCGCCTGGGGGTGGCCTGGCGACGGCGCTGCATTCTTGCTGCTAATTCCTCGCAACCAAGATGTTCCTGCAGGGCGAGGGCCACTGGACGTGATTCCGCCCGACGCCCCGCTGGAGGCTTTGGTTAAGGATGTGGCCGGGCATATGGGGCCAAACCCCGAGCCGGTGCCCACGCCGTCGCTGGGCTTGCCGCTACTGATTCCGGCCACGCGCTGGGCTGATGAGGAGGAGGAAAACGATGCGTCCTAGCTCTTCCAAGCGTTTTCCTGCTGCAGGGCGGTTTTTTGCTGCAAACCTGCCTGTTTCTGCGAACCTTGATGTAAGCCTTAATTCAAGCCTTGCTTCACGCCGCAGCCTGATTAAAGCCTCGCTGCTGGCGGGAGTGGGGCTGGGCGCTAGTGCCTGTGCCAAGCTACCCAGTAGTGGTCCGGTGCGAGTGGCCGATCATGACGTGCGCCAAGCTGACCTGGTGCTGCAATACGCTCAGGGGCCGGTTAAAGGCGCTAGTCCCACCCAGATTGTGGAGGGTTTTTTGCTGGCATGCGCGGCCGGCTACTCTGACGAATTTGCTACTGCCCGCAGCTTCCTGCTGGGGCAGGCCGCCAGTTCCTGGCGCCCGGATGCCCAAGTGTGGATTTATGACTCTGCCGGCAACGCGCGGGTGAGTGACGCCAGTGACGGCTCCTTGAACGTGTCTGCCCCTGCCCTGGCCACGCTGGATGCTAAAGGTGTCTACTCGGTGGCTTTTGGGGGAGCTAACCATGAGCTGACCTTGTCGCTAGCCACCGATGGGGCCGGGCAGTGGCGTATTGCGGCGCTTCCTGACGGTGTTTTGCTTTCTGCTACTTCCTTCCAGAACGCTTTTGTGGCGCAAAACCTGTACTTTTTTAACCGTACCCGCACCTCTTTGGTGCCCGATAGGCGCTGGGTGCTGCGCCGCAGGTTAACTACCCATGTGGTTAGTGCGCTGCTGACCGGCCCGGCCCCCTGGCTTAACCAGACTCTTTCTAGTGCCATTCCCGACGGCGTCACCTTAGGTGGCGCGGGAGTTGAGGTCAGTCAGGCTGTGGCCACAGTGGATTTATCCAGCGAGGTGGCTAACGCTTCAGCTAACGATAAGCAGGCGATTGTGCGCCAACTGGCCACTACTTTGGGGCAGCTAGGCTCAGTTAACCAGGTGATAGTTAACTGTGGCAGCACAGTTATTGGTTCTAGTGCCACAATCCGCCAGGGCCACCGTTCGCCTGGCGCGGTGGTGGCCGCTAGCGCGGCGGGCCTGGTGCGTCTGGAGGGCAATAACACGAAGGTGTTACTAGATGCCGGCGCCCTTGGTGAAGGCATTAATGGGGTGGCGGTGGCTGACGCAAACACTGTTTACCTACAGCGCAATAATGCTTTGGAGCGGTTAACCGTATCTACTAAAACCCTTACGCAGGTAAATGGCGACACTGATTTAGGGGCGGTGTGTGCCGATAACTTGGGTTGGGTGTGGCTGTGCCAGGGCGCTAACGTGCTGGCTTACTCGCCTCAAGGGACGCGTTACACGCTGGCAGTGCCTTCAAACCTGCCTATTGCGGCTTTTGATGTGTCTAGTGATGGCTACCGCCTGGCCTACGCGGTGGCTGTGGGTGAATCTATGCGGGTTTCGGTGTGTGCGGTGGTGCGTGACGATAAGGGCGTACCCACTGGGCTGGGTGAGGCATATTCGATTTACCAAACTGACGTGGCGGCGCTGAGCTGGGTTGATGAGGTGACCGTGGCGGTGCTGGCTAAAGCTAATACTGCTGGGGTGGCGCAGCTGGCCTACGCCCCGGTGGGCGGGATGGTAACTGATATGACTCAGGTTACTAACGCCGAGCGTCTGGTTTCAGGCAAGCATGGTGGACAGGTGTCGGTACTGACTGACCAGGGGCAGCTGATGGTTTCTTCGGGTGCCACTTGGGTGCCCAGCTATTCGGGCCTGAAGGCGGCCACCTACAGCCGCGTCTAGTTTGCTATGTGTCACAGGCACAAATTAGGGTGCAGGTAAACACAGGCAAATACAGGCAAAATCGTCCGTTCCCTATAATTTAAACGCGTATTTTCATAGGCGACGGACGATTTTGGGTGTAAATGTGGGCCAGCGCCGGGCGCTTTGCCTGCTTGCACTGCCGACGGCGCTGCTCGCGCTAGAACATAAACAGGACATAAAAAGGGTGGCTGGGTTTCCCCAGCCACCCGTGCTGCATTAGCAGCTGTGGGCAGGCGTCTTAAAACGCTCTATGCCCCGCTTTAGGTGTCTACACCGTCTCTAGACGCAGTAGACCGTAGGTCCAACCTTTGCGGTGGTAGATCACGCAAGGCTGGCCGGAGGATGCTTCAACAAATAGGTAGAAGGAGTGGCCCACCAGTTCCATCTCGTAAAGCGCCTCTTCAATGGTCAAAGGCGTGGATTGGTGCAGTTTCTGGCGCACAATCACCGGGGAGTCGCCGATCTGGGATTCAACTACCTCGCCTGGTTTGGTGGGAGGCAGTACGATTTCCTCAGCCTCAGCTTCGGGGGCCACTTCGATACCCTGCTCAACTAGGGCCTGTTCGACCTCGGCAGTGATCATCGGGTAGCGGCGGTGGTCCTTCTTGCGATCACGTGCACGACGTAGGCGCTCGAATAGCTTGTCGATAGCCAAGTCAAAAGCTGCGTAGCGGTCGCTGGAGCTGGCCTCTGCGCGGATAACCGGGCCCTTGGAGATCACCGTGAGCTCAACTCGCTCAGAAGTGTCTGCCAAACGGGGGTTGCGCTCGTGGCTGACTTCGATTTCTACTCGCTGTGCGCGCGGGTCGTACTGGGTTACCTTGCTGACCTTCTCTTCTGCGTAAGCGCGGAAGCGGGAGCTAATTTCAGCGTGGCGGCCTACAACCGTGATTTCCATAGTTGAATCAACCCTCCTTGGTTGTTTCCGAAACATACCAACGATTGGGATGGTGTGTTGTAAGACACACTATAGTACATTATCGTGTTCTGTGTCACCCTTATTTTGGCTAGTATTCTGTAGGCGAAATCATGTTTTGCCTTGAATTTAGGGCCGCGCTGTGCGTTTTTTGCTAGGCGCTGTAGCCAGTGTCCAGGCGCAAACGACGACGCCGCCCGCCGCCTCTAAAGCCTTAGCGCTAGCTTCCAGCGTGGATCCGGTAGTGACGACGTCGTCCACCAGCACTACCTGCCAGCCGGTGGCGTCAGCTAGGCACTGCACCTGACGCTGAGCACGCTGACGTGAGCTTTTACCAAGCTGTTTGCCAGAGCGCAGGCGTAGCGGATCGGCGCTGACCACAGCTATGTCTAGCTGTGGAGCTAAAAAATCGGCTAAGCCTTGGGCTAATTGGCGAGCCACTAGGTTGGCGTGCCAACGCCGCGAAAGCTTAGAGGGGGCGTTGATGATCGCTAGGGGTTTGTCGCTAGCGAGCTGGTAGGTGAGCCAAGGGACCATGGCGGCGGCGCCGTCGTTAATTCCAGCCAATACGGCACCGGTGATAGCGCGGTGGCGACCACTTTTAAAACTGAGCACAATCTGGCGCAAAGCTCCCGCATAGGTGCCTTGGCTCCAGATGGCCAGATCTGTGGCCGGCAGCAAATCGCTGTTGAGTAAGGTGGCGCTGCGGCTTAGTAGCTGGCGGCACTGTGGGCACAGGTCTGTATCCCACAGGCCACAACCGGCGCATTGGCGCGGTAAAACCAGCTGACCTGCGGCCTTGAGTGCGGTGGTCATGGCGGTGGCGAGCTTAAGCGTGGCGGCCCTAAGGGGGCTAGTCATGGATGTGACAGCCCTAAGTGTGGCGCCCTAAACGAGGTTAGCCTGGAGGTAGGAATAGTGCCGTTTTTGCTGCTGGAAGTGGCGTTAACTTTCGAAGTAGGGGGCCGGGCAAGAGGCGTAAGAGCATTAAACATAAATCAAATATCTCTAACATGTCTTGCCTGTGCCAATAGCTAAAATAAATCTGTGGAAAACTTGCGCAAGCGCTGGTCAGCGCGGTAAGTCTGGGTGCGTGCCAGGGGCCTGAATTGCAAGGGCGGGCGCCTGAATCGTAAGGCTGGCGCGTAAGGGGTGGGACCTGAATGGTGAGGCTCAGTGCACGAAAAGCAAATAGCGAATAGATTCAAAGCCTTAGCCGGGCGATAGTACGATAGACAAGGTTGAATATATTCAAATGGCTGCCCGTAACAGGCTTAAGCCAGCAAGGAGCTTGTAAGCGTGTCTATTGTTGACCGGATCCTACGCATCGGTGAAGGCCGGACCTTGCGAAAGCTAAGTGCTATCGCAGACCAGGTTGATGCTCTTGAAGATGACTACCGCGAATTCACTGACGAAGAACTGCGTAATCAGACCAAAGAGTTTCGCGAGCGCCTAGAAGAGGGCGAAACCCTCGACGATATCTTGCCTGAAGCTTTTGCAACTGTGCGTGAAGCCGCTGACCGCGTACTAGGCCAGCGCCCCTACCGGGTACAGCTAATGGGTGGTGCGGCCCTACACCTGGGCAACATTGCTGAGATGAAAACCGGTGAAGGTAAAACCCTAGTTGCTGCTTTGCCCTCCTACCTGCGCGCACTAACCGGCAAGGGGGTGCACGTGGTTACCGTCAACGACTTCTTGGCCGAGTACCAGTCTGACCTAATGGGGCGTGTGCACCGCTTCCTAGGCTTGACCACCGGTTGTGTGCTTGCTGGTCAGGACCCATCTGAGCGCCGCAAGCAGTATGACTGCGACATCACTTACGGCACCAACAACGAGATGGGCTTCGACTATCTACGCGACAATATGGCCCAGCGCCCTGAGGACATGGTCCAGCGCGGGCACAACTTCGTGATTGTTGACGAGGTTGACTCCATCCTTATTGACGAAGCCCGTACCCCGCTGATTATTTCCGGCCCTGCCGACGGCGACAACAACAAGTGGTACCGCGAGTTCGCTGATGTGGCTGAGATTCTCAGTCCCAACAAGGACTATGAGGTAGATGAGAAGAAGCGCACCGTGGGTATTTTGGCCCCCGGTATTGAGAAGATCGAGGATCGTCTAGGTATCGACAACCTCTACGAAGCCGGCAACACCGCCCTTATCGGTTTCCTCAACAACGCCATCCGCGCCAAGGAACTGTTTAAGCGCGACCGTGACTACATTGTGGCCGACGGCGAAGTGCTGATTGTTGATGAGCACACCGGCCGCGTGTTGGCTGGGCGCCGCTACAACGAGGGTCTACACCAGGCCATTGAGGCCAAAGAGCGGGTAGAGATCAAGAGTGAAAACCAGACTCTAGCCACCATTACCTTGCAGAACTACTTCCGTTTGTACCCGGAAGGTTCGCGTTCAGGCATGACCGGTACGGCCGAAACCGAGGCCGCAGAATTCGCTGGTACCTACAAGATCGGCGTCGTGCCCATCCCAACCAACAAGCCCATGATCCGCAAGGACCAGCCAGACCTGGTGTACAAGTCCGTTAAGTCCAAGCTGAACGCGGTAGTTGACGACATTGAAGAGCGTCACGACGCCGGGCAGCCGGTTTTGGTGGGTACCACCAGTGTGGAAAAGAGCGAGGAGCTCTCGGCCCTGCTGCGTGAGCGCCGCATCCCCCACGAGGTACTAAACGCTAAACAGCACGCCCGCGAAGCCGCCGTCGTGGCCATGGCTGGACGTAAAGGTGCGGTAACCGTAGCCACCAACATGGCTGGTCGTGGTACCGACATCATGCTGGGTGGTAACGCTGAGTTCATTGCCGTGGCCTCCCTGAAGGAAGCCGGCCTAGACCCCATCGACACCCCCGACGAGTACGAAAAAGCTTGGCCGGCCGCCCTGAAGGCAGCCAAGGAAGCCGTCTCGGTGGAGCACGACGAAGTAGTGGAGCTCGGCGGTCTGTACGTGCTGGGCACCGAACGCCACGAGTCGCGCCGTATCGACAACCAGCTGCGTGGTCGTAGTGGCCGTCAGGGTGACCCTGGTGAGAGCCGCTTCTACCTGTCCATGCAGGACGATCTGATGCGCACCTACGCCACCGGTCTGGCTCAGCAGATCATCTCCTCGGACCGTTACCCCGACGACGTGCCGCTCGAATCCAAGATGATCACCCGCAACATCGCCTCCTACCAGCGTCAGCTAGAAGCACGTAACTTCGAGATCCGTAAAAACGTGCTTAAGTACGACGACGTGCTCACCGAGCAGCGTCAAAAGGTTTACGACGAGCGTCGCATGGTGCTGCAGGGTGAGGATCTAGAGCCCCACATCAAGGCCTTCCGTGAGCGCGTAATTGCCAATGTGGTGGCGCAGCGCACCGCCGAGGGGCGCAGCGACCAGTGGGACCTGGACCAGCTGTGGAAGGACCTGTCCACTGTCTACCCGATGGGCTTGACCGTGGATGAGGTGGTCGACGGCGTAGGCGGCCTGGATGCGCTAACCAGTGAACGCCTAACTGAAGAGCTCACTGAGGACATTGCGGTGGCCTATGAGGACGCCGAAGCTAACCTGTCCGCTAACGATCTAGCTGTGGCGCAGCTGGGTGAAGAACCCATGCGCACCCTGGAGCGTCGCCTGCTGCTGGCCGTGGTGGACCAGCACTGGCGCGAGCACCTGTACGAAATGGACTACCTCAAGGAAGGTATTGGACTGCGGGCCATGGCCCAGCGCGACCCGTTGGTTGAATACGCCAACGAGGGTGCCCACATGTTCAAGGCCATGATGGAAGCCATTCGTGAAGACACGATCGAGCAGATTTTCGCTTATTGCGCCCGCTTTGAAGCTCAGGCCAAGCAGGCCGCCCGCGAAGCCGCTCAGGCCCGTGAGCAGGCCTCGATCATGGGTGACACCGGCCGTAAGGCCCTGTCTACCGGGGTGACCTACTCCGACGCCGACACTCAAGGCGGCGACAACCAGGGTAACCGCGCTGAGCGTCGTCGTCGCTCCAACAAGAAGCGCCGTCGCCGCTGATCAGGGCCCTGGCTGGGGCAGCTGAGCAGGGCCCTGGGGTAGCTGAGCAGGCCACCGCGCCAGCAAAGATCCATTAGCCTAAGGATCCATTAGCCCATGTGCAGGTAGGTCATCACCCAGTGCCCGTGGCGCAACTGGATCTGGCAGGCACAGGCGTGGATGCGCCCGTCGTGGGAGAGAAGCACGCTAACTTCCCAGCCGCTGGCACTGGCCTGGGCCCGCACCGCATATAGGTAGGGGATCCGGGCTGGCTTGCCGGCCTGGCAGCGTGCGGCTACCTGTGCTCGGCGGCTGAGGGCGTCGTACAGCTCCGGGGTGAGCCAGCGAGCTAAATGCTGCGGCTGGCGCATCCCGTGCATGATTTCCCAGGCGTAAACGGCTACCGTCCCTGCCCAGCGCCCCGGATCGGGCAGTTGGGGGGCTTGCTGGCGCGCGCTAGGGGCATAACTGGAGGCATAAAGCGTGCTCATGGCTAGCCCTTAGTGGGAATCGTCAGTGCGAGGCCGGGGCGAATCAAATCTGGATTAGCCCCGATAAGCGCCGCATTGGCCGCAAAAATCTGTTTAGACAGCTGAGCTACCTGCCCGTTGGTGGGGGAGGGTACCCCATTTTGCTGCAGCCATTGGAGGGAAATAGACCATAGGCTCTCTCCAGCTAAAACCAGGTGCTGGCGAATAACCGGGGCGGGTTTAGCGTCTGGAGCCGGGACACAAGTGCCCGAGCGCTGTGCGCTACCCGGTTTGAGGCTGCCGCTCTTGGGGTTGGCCTTCGAGTTTGGAGATTTGGCTCCCGGGCTTTTAACCGCCGGGGTTTTAGACCCTGGCCCGCCAGTGCGCGGATGAGTGCTAGAGCGGCTCGGGCTGGCTGAAGGCCGCGCGCTAGGCCGGGGTGAGGCACTAGCGCTTGCGCTAGCCCTGGCTCGCGCGCTGGCGTGACTAGTGGGCGTGGCACTGGCTCGGCTAGTGGGCGCGCTGCTAGCGTGCGGGCTCCTGGATGGGGAGCTTGCTGTGGCCGGGGCGCTCGCCTTGGCTGAAGCACTGGGCCTGGCTGTGGCTGAGGCGCTTGCGGTGGGGCTAGGGGAGGGGCCGTGTGCACCCCAGCCCAGATTGTCGTCATTAGCGCTGGCCGGGGCGCAGCTAAGGGCAATAATGGCGGCCCCGGTGGCCAGTTTGCGCACCAAAGGCGCGCTGTGACGCAAATTCAAAGTACGGTGAGTGCAAGCACATACCAGCACCCACATGGCTCCCAGCGCGTGCCAGGCCACCAGTGCGGCACCGGCTCCAGCGGCCAGGCCGGCCAGCGCAGTGCTGACATCCGCCATCGACCACAGCGACAAATACTGCAAAGACAAGGTCTTGAGCAAAGCCACGGCGGCTGCTAGCAGCAAGACGCTCAGCGCTGTGCCGAGCCAGGCAACTAGGTGAAGACCTAGCCAACATTTTAGGCTCTTAGACATGGTTACACCTTCTTTGGTGAGAAATAGTGATGTTTAATTATGTTTTGCTGGAACTGGACTGTCAATAGCGAATGTGACTTTGGTTATGGCAATCTTGAATCATGCACTTAGAGAGCTTGCTGGCGGATCTAGATAGCCAGTTTGAGCAGTATGAACGCTCTGCCCGGGCAGCTCAGGCTTGGGAGCTAGCCGAGGCTGAAGCTGGTAGAACCGCGTTGGTAGATCGCCTGCGCGCGGTGGAGGGTGGTGCGCTTACTGTAACCACTCGCAGCGGGCGGGTAGCTAGCGGCAAGCTACTGCAAGCGCGCCAAGAATTTTTGCTACTGCGTGCCGGTGATGCCAGTCAGATGCTGGTGCCAATGGGGGCGGTAGTTAGTGTGCGGGGCGTAGGGCGCCAGTTAGAGACGACGCCGTCGCAACGGGTTAGCTACACGGTTGCGGCAGTTTTGCGTCAAATTATGCGAACTAAGCGACCGGCCAGGTTCAATACGGTGGCGGGTGATATTACCGGCAGAATCATCCGCGTCGGTGCGGATCATGTGGACGTGCTGAGTGTGGATAAGCGTGACTTATCCGATCGGGTCACGCTTATCCTGTCAGCAATTGAAATTGTGACCAGTATTTAGCCGCAAGCGGCTAATATTTAGGTCGTGCGGTCACTATCGCTACCCAAAATCGGGTGCTAGCGATAGTGCTTAGAGGTCTAATCCACCTTCGGATACGGCCTCACGGGTGTGCGCATACTGCTTGTCGATGTAGTCTTCGAGTGCAGCTACTTCAATGCGCCATAGACCGCGAGCGCCAACCTGAATAGCGGGTAGCTCTCCGGTGCGGATAAGTGAACGGACGGCCTGGGCGGAAATCGATAACTGCTCGGCGACGTCGGCGATAGATAAAAATCGAGGTGCCATGTCCTAATAATGTCACGGGTTAGCCCAGATGCAAACTGGTTAGGTGAGATTGTGAAAACTTCATGGCTGCCCAGAATTTCTCTTAGGATAGGCAGATAGCTGGACGACCTGGGGGTTGTTACCAAGGGGTGCGCATATGTCTGAATTAAATCAATCGAATAGATACGGGGCGCGGCAGCATCAAAATGATGCTGGTGCGAGCATTGACGCTTGGCGCTGGAGGCGCCCAACTTGGCGAGATCCTAGGCTTTTTATTGGAATAGTGCTGGTCATCGTGTCTATGGTAGCCGGTTCAGTACTAATTGATAGAGCCACTAGTACACAGCAGGTATGGGCTTTGAGTCAGGATGTAGCCCCAGGAACTGCTCTAAAAGCTGGAAAAAACCTGAAATTAGTCTCAGTGAATCTTGGGAGCGCAAGTAGCGCTTATGTGCAACAAAAGCAACTTAAAGCTGACACATATGCGCAACGTTCATTACACTCAGGAGAGTTATTGCCAGCCGACGCCACTAGCCAGCAAAGCAAATTGAATATGCGCTCAATTGTGGTGCAAAGCAGTGGCCAGCTTTTAAATAGCATTCGGGTTGGCGATACCGTGGAGCTGTGGCAGTTGCCTTCCAGAAACGTAGCGGCTGTAGCACCCACGCCGTCGGCAACTAAAGCAGCTAGCACCAATGGAGCTAGGCGCGTGGCTCAAGGACTGATAGTGGACGCAATCGGAGGCGATCAAAACGCCATCGTCGCAGATAAAAGCACCAGTGTGCGTGTGCTGGTACCGGCCGAACAAGTTGAGCCTGTGCTCACCGCAGTAGGCTCTGGTGCCGGCTTGGTGCTGGTGAACACGGGGTCTGAGCAATGAGAACAGCTGTATTACTAGCTCTGTGGGATGACGATTCCACCCTTTTGCGACAAATTGACGCTGAGCGTGACCTGTATGTTTCACGCCGCTGTGCAGATATAAGTGAGCTTTTAGCTGACGTTGCCGTGGGACTAGGGCAGCTGGCAATTATCGATGAGCAGCTTGACGGCCTAGACCGCACAGTGATTGCCACTTTGAATTCTTATGGCGTGCCCGCGATTGTGTTGACCCGCAATGACGGGGTGCGCTGGCATGATCTGGGCGCCTGGGTGGCGCCTTGGCCGGGTTCGCCTCAGCGAGTGGTTGCCGAAATTTCACGGGTTTTGGTTGCCGGCACGGTTTCGCCCCAGCCCACCGCTGCCGCCAGTTTGGGTGATGAGCTCTTTGGGCTTTCGCCTACGGCAGTTGACGACGGCGCCTTGGGGCTGCCTAGCGCGCGTCCTGCAGCCTTTAATCCTTTAGATGTGCCCATGGCGGCGACGACGGACGGGGCTAGCTCTCCTTTGTTCGACGCCGTCGTGCAAAGTCAGGCTTCAGCTTCCAGTCCGCCGCCCGCGCCGCCAGAGCAGCTACCACCCCCGCCCTTTGATAGTGCGGTGGGGCAAGTGCCGCTTATAGCGCCAACCGAGGCTCCGGCCCCTAGTGGGCAGTTAGATCCGGCTTTAGCGCTGCCCTTACCGCCAGCTCCAAGCTTTGAGCCGCCGGCGCCCAGCGCCGACTTACCTGAGGCGCCAGCTGAGCTGCCAGCTGCCAGCTCTGAACAAAGCCCAGCAGACATCACCGCTGCGCAGCCAACCACCCGCATGGGGCGCCGTCGTGCCCGCCATGCCAGCCACACTGCCAGCCCAGTTACCCCGAGCCAAGGCAATACGTCTAGCTACTTCAGTACGGCTAGTCAGGAGCAAAGCGGCGAGGCTAAAGCTAGGGTTGAGCCGGACGATCCGCCGCAGCAGCTCAATGACTCTAATGTAGATACTGTCAAGTCGGCTGTTTCAGCTGTCCAGACCAGTATTGACTCGCCTCCATTGCCTGAGGGGGCATTAGCTGCTCGCGTGCTGCCGCAGCCGGTTCAACCAGTTACGCGCCGCAGTGTGCGCCGCTCTCAAACGGCGCGCCCGGCCACGCCCTCTGATCCTGTTGCAACTGCCCAGACGGCAGGTGCTGGTATCGAAGTCTCGCCTTTTGCCCCGCCGCAGCAGCGAGGCGTGGCTAGCTCAGATTTGGCGGGTTCTGGTTTCTCAGCTAGCACTGGAATGTCGGCCGCTTCAGCTGCGCCTTATGGCTCGGCTGCTTCTGCCGCGCCCTATGGTTCGGCCGCCTCGGCGGCGCCTTATGCTTCCGCCGCCTCAGCGGCAATCCCTACTGCAGCCTCAGGAGCCGGTGGGCCCTGGTCGGCAATGTCGGCTGCAGGGACTGCTTGGTCGGCTACTTCGGCTCCATTCGCGGCTTCAGCAGCGGCACCTGGTGGCCCTATGCCGGCGCAGACTCAGGTGCTGGCGCCTGGCCAAATTAACGGCTACCAAAACCCAGCTGGCAGCAATGGGGCTCAGCCTCCACGTCGTAAAGGTTTACGTGCTTTGCTGGCGCGCAAGAATGGGGCCAGTACCCCCAGTGCAGGTGGGCCAGTAATTGCCGGCGCGCCGGGTGCTATGCCTGGTACTGCTCCTGGTGGCGCGGCCCCTGGGGCTGGTATTCCTGGCGCCATGCCTGGTACTGCTTCTGGTGGCGTTCCGGGTGCTGGTATTCCTGGTGCGGGCGCGCCAGGTGCCATGCCTGGTGTTGGAGCGTCGGGGGCTGGCGCCCCGGGGCTGCCCGGTATGCCCAGATCCGCTATGGCCGCGCCTGCGGCTGCGGGCGTGCCAGGCGTCGTTCCTGGTGTCATGGCCCCGGGGATGCCTGGTGCTGGGCCAGTCGCAGGCGCGGTTCCTGGCGCTGTGGGTATCCCTGGCGCTGTGGGCGTACCGGGTGCAGGTGGACCCGGTATGCCTGGCGGGCAAGGCGCCCCTGGCGCCGCCATGCCCACGGCCATGCCTGGCAGCCAGGGCGCCCCGAGTGCTTATGCCCCCAATGGGCAACCTCGCGCAGTTAATGGCCCAGCTAGTCCTGGGGCTGCGCTTACCCCGAATGGGGGGCTACCTACCCGCCGCTCAACACGGGCCGCTTTCTCAGCGGCCAGCGCGGCTGGATCAGGTGCGGTCGGGGCAGGCCCGGCTGACGCAGGCCCGGCCGGGGCGGGCGGGGCTGGAGTTACAGGCGCCTTGGCTGCGGCGTCGTCGCAAAATAACGTGGCCCCACTAAACACAGCCGCAACCACCCACTCAGCGCAGCCTGAAGTAAAGCTCGGCTGGCCGGTCACCGCCGGAACCCCCTCAAGCCCGGCCACCAGCGCTTTTGCACCAGCCTCACATCGCGAAGAAATTGACGCTGCAGGCAAGCCTAAAATCGGCAAAATCATTGCAGTTTGGGGCACCCACGGGGCGCCTGGGCGCTCCACCTTGGCACTGGCATTGGCTGCCTACCTAAACGAGCAGGGCAGCACCATTTTGGTTGACTGCGACATCAACGCTCCCGCACAGGTACAGCTGCTGGGACTGCCTGAAGACTCCTCTGGCCTGGCTAGTGCCGCACGCCTGGCCACCCACGGCGAGCTCGACTCCACCCGCCTGGTACAAACCTTGCTCAGCGCCAAAGCTGACCTGCAGGTACTAACCGGGCTGGGACGCTCAGGACGCTGGCGTGAACTGCCGGTGGCCTCCATGAATAAGGTCTGGGAAGTTTGCCGCCACACCGCCGAATACACGGTGGTGGACTTAAGCGGTGGGCTGGAAGAAGAACGGGTAGAAGACTTCGCCATGGAACCCGACCATGACGCCGTCGCCGCCGCCCTACTTGAACAAGCGGACCTGACCTTGATTGTGGGCGCGGCCGACCCAGTAGGTATTAGGCGCCTAATCCAGCTGCTCAACTCCAACCGTCAAGCAGTTGGTGGACGCAGCCAGGTGGTAGTTAACCGAGTACGCTCAAGCACCGCCGGGGCCGACCCCAACACCGCTATCGGCAGCGTACTTGCCCGTTACACCAGCGCTTCAGACATTGTCTACGTGCCGGCAGACTATCGCCTATTCGATAAGGCCCTGATGCAAGCCCAGCCGGTGGCAGTGGTGGAAAGCCGCAGCGCGGCCGCCAAATCCATTGCCAAACTGGCCAAACTAGTGATGACCCAGCTGGCTTAAGCGGCCTGTGGGCTTAGGCGGTGGCGGCGTGTAACCAGCTAGCTTTGGCGAGGCGCTAGCGCTTTAGTTCCGGTTAGGCCGTTAAACTAAACGTTATGCGCGTATATCTACCTGCCACAGTGGCGGACCTTTCCGCCCCGGCCATTACCTCCCGCCAGGCTCACGCCGCCACCGCTTCACTGGCTGCGGCGCTACCTGACGAAGACGAGGAAGGTCTGGAAGTGTCGGCCTGCCTGTGCGCAGCCGACTCCTCAGTAATTGCCATCTCTGAGCAAGATGAGGCGCAAAAACGCTACCGTCGCGTAGTAATTGCTGCTGACGTGGAGCGTGAGAACCTGCGTGAATTAGAGGTCGACGACGAAACCCTACCTGGCACTGTCCAGGTGCTGGTGGATGTGCCCTGGGATGACGTGGCCGCAGTATTGGCAGATGAAGATCAAGCCAGTGCGGATGTAAAACTAGCAGCCGAAGGCGACGAGGACGCTTTTGAACGCAGCGCTGACGCCGATCTGCTCTGGTTCGACGTGTGTGAAGTGGCGGTACTGGCCAAAAACTGGTCCTAAAACTGCGTGCAGGCCCTAAACTCGCGTGCAAGCTTGGGGTCACGTCAGACTTGCCAGCGGCGAGGGCGCGCACCTAAACCCGTGTGCGCAGGGTAGAGCCACCGCCAAGCAGAGGACGCACCTCAACGGCGGCGGGGATAGCACGCTTTAGTTCGCTGACATGAGAAACAATCCCCACCACGCGCCCGCCTGAATGCAAAGCGCCAAGCACATCCATAACCTCAGCCAGCGTGCCCTCATCAAGGGAACCAAAACCCTCATCAATAAACAGGGTGTTCATCTCGATACCCCCATTTTGGGTGGCCACCACATCAGCCAAAGCTAGGGCTAAAGCCAAAGACACATAGAAACTCTCGCCGCCTGAAAGTGTACGTGGAGAGCGGGTAGTGCCACTTAAATGGTCAACCACCGCCAGGCCCAAGCCCTGCTTCTGCTGGCGAGTGTCTTCCTCACTATCAACATTAATCAGCTCATAGCGGCCCGCCCCAATCACTCCCAGGCGTTCATTGGCGAACACTAACACCTGGTGGAAATGGGCCTGCAATACCCAGGCAGACAGTGTCAAGCGGGCCTGGTTGTCGCCATTGGCGGCGCTAGCCAAAGCCAATAGTTGGCCATCCTTATCGCTGGCCTTACTACGGCGAGCCAAAAGCTCATTTAGCTTAGCTAACTGCGCATTTACCTGCCCGGCAAACGCCTGCCAGGTACTGGCGTAGGTTTGGCACGCTTGCGTTTTAGCCTGAGCCTGCTCTAGCTGGCCCTGGGTTTGCTCCAGTGGGGGAGGAGTCAGCTCAATTCCTTCAAGCTCAGCCAAAGCCGCCTGGTTAATGGATAAGGATTTTTCGTAGCTGGCTGAGGTAGCTTTCAAAGCGTCCAAATCTAGCCCGGCAAAATCTTGGCAGGCCTGCGCATAGCCATCCTGGACGTTAGCGACGCTGGTGTCTTGGGTTGGCTCTGCTTGGGTTGGCTCTGCTTGGGTTGGCTCTGCTTGGGTTGGCCCTGTCTCGGCCGGGTCTGTAGGGGCAGGGGCCGCCGGTTTAGCGCTGTGATCAGCAAAGTTGGCGCTGGCCTGGGCCCATTGCGCAGCGAAACTGTCAGCGGCCTGCTGCGCACGCTTTTTACATTGGTCCAGCTCCTGGCCAGCTTTAGCCAACTGCTCAAGGCCGGCGGCCAACTGGCTCAAATACTCAACCTTCGTGGCTACACTCTCAAAGCCCTCACAGCTTAGCGAAGCCGCATCGGCGTCAATCTTTTCACCCAACAACTGGATCTCTTTAGCGTCACCGGCCAGGCGAGCCTGGGCAGCCTGATTATCTGCCCGCAGCGCCTCAAGCTGCGCATTTAGCTTGGCAATCTGCGCCTTACAGCTGCTTGCCTGCTCACTAGCCTGCCTGGCCGCCGCCAGAGTCGCTTTAGCCTCCTGTAACTGTTCGCGAGCCTGGGCTGGGCTTAGTTGGCAAGGCTGAGCTTCAAGCTGGGCGGCCAGTTTCGTTACCTTTTCACTAGCCTGCGAAAGCTCCTCTTGAGCCTCGTTAACTTCCTCAAGGGCCTGATCTAGCTGCTCCTGGCTGATGTTCTCACCGCCCTGGGTGGCCGGGGCCGGGTGCTCGGTGGCGCCGCAGACTGGGCAAGGCTCGCCAGCAACCAAATTTTGCGCCAAGTTCAGGGCCGACTGGCTTAGCCACTGCTCCAACATGTGCTTATGGCTCTGGCTAGCCTGCTTTAACTCCAGCGCCACGAGCTGTTGAAGTTTGCGTGCCCGCTGATGATCTTTGACTAGCTGCTCATGGTCTTTAGCTAGTTTCAGGGTCTGGGCGGCTTGCTCCTGGGCCAGTTGGGCGGTGGGCAAGGTGGCGGCCTGCTCGTTTAGCTGCTCCAAAAGCTCCTGCTTGGAGGCAATCTGGGTGGGTAGCTGGTTTTCGCGTTCGCGTCCCTGGGCTAGTTTGGCGTTGGCGCTTTCGTGGGCCTGGGTTTTGGTCTGTAAATCACGACGCCGCCCGGCCAGTCCCGCCTCCAATTCCACCTGCGGGTTTAGGGCTGCCACCTGGGCGGTTAGCTGCACACTTAAGGCCTGGGCACCTCGGTAATCTAAAGGCTGTAAAACAGCTTGCGCGCGCTCATCTGACTCCAGCTGCTCAAGCTCCAGAGCCTGGCTTAGCTGGCGCTGCGCTACAGCTTGCTGGGCTTGGGCCTGTTTTAGCTGCTCATGCCAAGGCTTTAAGTCAGATAGAGCCTGCAAGGCCTGAATCTGGGCTAGGCGCTGCCTCTGGGCAGGCCCCTGCGCCACTAGCTGCTCATGCTCTTTAGTAAGCGCCAAATAGCGTTCTTGGCGGGCTGCCAAATCACGCTGGTATGCAAATTCGCTGCGTAATTTATCTTCCTGCTCTCTAAGCGCGCTCACCTCCAAATTGGCGCAGCGCTGGTTGTGCTCCAGCCAGGGCGTAAGCGGCTTAAACCGGCTGTCCCAAGCGGTTTCTAGCGGGTCAAACTCGCAGTCAACTTCCGGCACCGGTTCGTAGACCAGGCAGCGCGCCGGGTCTAACTGAGGCGCCTCATCTAACAGCGAGGCCAGCACCCCCAAATTGGCGCGCAAGGTAGCGTCTAAAGCTTCCTGATTCTTTTTGACCTTACGGGCACGCTCAACTAGATCAAGCTGCAAATCTTCAAAAATCGCGGTGCCAAATAGCTCTTGCAGCAGATCTTGGCGGTCTTTTGAAGTTGAACGCAAAAACTGGGCGAACTTACCTTGTGGCAAAACCACGGTTTGGGTGAACTGCTCACGGTTTAGGCCCACAATGCGGGTTATTTCAGTGCCGACGTCGCTGGTTTTAGTAAGCGGTTCACTTACTTCCCGCAGCTGCTCATCTAGCTTAAATAGCCAGGCTTTAGCGTTTTGTTTAGTGACGCCTTTACCGTTTTTCTTAACCCGCTCATAGGTCGGTTGGCGACGCACCTTATAGTTGCCTGAGGAGGTGGAAAAGATCAGCTCCACCTCAGTTTTAGCCTGCTCACTGGCATAGCGTGAACGGATCCGGCTATCGGAAGAATCCCTACCGCCAGAAACCTTGCCGTAAAGAGCAAACACAATCGCATCAATAATGGTTGATTTACCCGCCCCGGTAGGGCCCGAAAGCAGGAAGCGGCCGGCGTCGCTAAAAGCCTCAAAATCAATAACCTCATGGCCTGGAAATGGCCCCACCGCATCCATAGTTAGCCGCAAAATGCGCATCAGTGCGCCTCCTTAACAACTTTTTCATAGCTGCTACGCAAAATCTGGAGCTGATAGGGATTTAACTCAATACCCATCTCATCCATAAAACCTTGACTTAACTGCAAGGGGGAAAGCGTGTTGTCGCGGTTAAGACGCGGGGAGTCAATTTGCTGAGGTAAATCTGTTTGCTCAAACACACACAAGCCCTTAAAACGCTGCTTTATCTGGGCTAAAGCCTGCGGTGGACGCGCTCCAACCAGGCGCACCCGCAGCCAATGCTCACTGTAGTTATCAAACTCTGGGCCCATTAGCTGTTCAAAAGTGCCGCTAATAGTGGCAATAGGTTGGAAGCTGGGCACCACCACCCGCTCCAAGCTAACTAGCCCGGCGTCGTCAAACTCAGCGATAACAGAAGACTTTTCAAACTCAGCCTCCCCAAAAGACAGGGGCACAGGTGAACCGCTATAGACCAGTCGCGCCGGTGGGCGGGCAGAGTCTAAGTCACCTAAAGCTATCTCCTGGGGGCGATGCAAATGCCCTAAAGCTGCATAGGCCAGGCCCGGGACTTGGGTAAAAAGCGCGCTAGGTACGCTATCAACCCCACCCACGCGAATATCGCGTTCAGACTGGCTAGCTTGGCCGCCCACCACAAAAGCATGGGCCATCACCAACACCGGTGTTTTCGGCTTATGCGCCGCCAAATCCGCCTGCACCAGGCGCAACGCTGCGCCCACCGCCGCCTCATGGGAGCGCGCCAACATCTGCCAAGTTTGTGGATGCTCCTCACCCTCAGCCCACACTTGCTCACCCAAAAGCCGCAAGTGAGGCGGCAAAGTGACCCGGGCGGCGTCGGGATCAAGATAAGGCAGGGGATAAACCCGCAAACCAACCCGGCCACTGGCGTCAGGAAAGTCATAGCCGCGCCCACAATTTTCAATCCGGGCGGCAATAGTCAGGCGCTCATTTAGCTGCTGCGCGTTGAAGCCTAAACGAATATCACTGTCGTGGTTGCCGGCAGTTAACACCACGCGGGTCAGCTCAGTTAGCCGCCTAAACGCCTCATCAGCCAGGGCTACCGACTGGGTGGGGGCAACCGCGCGGTCAAAAACATCCCCAGATAGCACCACCAAATCAATTTTTTGGTCTTTAACCACCTCAATGAGGTGATCCAAAAAAGCGCTGTGGATCTCATGCAGATCATGGCCGTGGAAGAAACGGCCCAGGTGCCAGTCGGAAGTGTGCAACACGCGCATAAGCAAAGTGTGCCACTTGCGGCCCATCTAGGCCGACAATTTGCCTGTCGACCCGTTAGACTTGAGCAGTGGCCATTGACTTTTCAGCTGAAATTGAGCGACTAGAACACACCTACTCTTCCATCGCAGCAGTAACCGACCCGCAAGCACTGCGGGTACGCATCGACGAATTAAGCGAAAAAGCTGCCGCCCCAGACCTTTGGGATGACCCCGAGGCGGCCCAGGTGGTCACCAGCGCCCTGTCCCACGCCCAGGCTGAACTGGCGCGCGTGGAGAAGCTGGGCGAGCGCATTGAAGACCTACAAGCCATGGTGGAGCTAGCTGAGGAAGAAGAAGGCGACGAGCGCGAGGCTATCCTCGACGAGGCCGGCGCTGACCTGGAAGCTATCTCCAAAGACCTGGCAGATCTGGAAATCCGCACCCTACTTTCGGGCGAATACGATCAGCGCGACGCCGTAGTAACTATCCGTTCAGGCGCCGGCGGTGTGGATGCGGCAGACTTCGCCCAGATGCTGCTACGCATGTACTTGCGTTGGGCTGAACGCCACGAATACCCGGTTAAAGTGCTGGACACCTCCTACGCTGAAGAAGCTGGTCTAAAGTCGGTTACCTTCGAAGTACACGCCCCCTACGCTTACGGCACGCTTTCGGTTGAGGGCGGCACCCACCGCCTAGTGCGTATCAGCCCCTTCGATAACCAGGGCAGGCGCCAGACTTCATTTGCGGCGGTTGAGGTTATTCCTCTGATTGAATCCACCGACCACATCGAAATTCCCGAAACCGACATCCGCATTGATGTCTTCCGCTCCTCAGGCCCGGGTGGTCAGAGCGTTAACACCACCGACTCGGCTGTGCGCATCACCCACTTGCCCACCGGCCTGGTGGTGTCCATGCAGGATGAAAAGTCCCAAATCCAAAACCGCGCCGCCGCCATGCGCGTGCTGCAGTCGCGCCTGCTGCTGCTAAAGCAACAGGAAGAAGACGCCAAGAAGAAGGAACTGGCTGGCGACGTTAAGGCATCCTGGGGTGACCAGATGCGCTCCTACGTGCTCAACCCCTACCAGATGGTTAAGGACCTGCGTACCAGCTACGAGGTGGGTAACCCTGAATCTGTGTTCGACGGCGACATTGACGGTTTCATCGACGCAGGTATCCGCTGGCGCAAGCAGCAAGAAAGCGCTGAGTAAGTGTCAGGAGCAAGAAGGCGCTGAGTACAAGAAAGCGCCAAGTAAAAGCGCCAAATAAAACGCTAGTGGCCAGCCGGTTTAAACCGGCTGGCCACTACTTTTAGGGGTGCTTTAGGTACGACTTTTTGGGGGCGGTTTAGGCACGCACCCAGGTTTTTACGCGCCAGCGGGCATCGCCACTAAGCGGACGCCAATGGCTATCGCTAGCGCTAGCTTCTAGACGGAAACGTGAATAATCCACTTGGGGAGCCAGGGTTAACTGGCGCCCATGCAATGGTCCCAGCTTGGCGCGGGCATCTAGCTCCAGCTCGCTAATTACCAGCACATCAGCCAGGTCGCTATCTAAAGCCAGCTGATACACCTGGGCTCCACCTACCACCCAAACCCTTGGGAAAGTACGGTAAATACCCTCACGCGAATCTGGGCCCAGGCCCGCGCCAGCCAACTGCAAAGCTTCATCTAGGGTGGAGGCGCAGGTGGGCCCAGCCACGCCCCGGCGGGTAAGCACCACACAGTTACGTCCAGGTAGGGCTCCACCTAGCGAATGCCAAGTGCGCGAACCCATGACCACGCCGCAACCTATAGTGGCGGCGCGAAAATGCTTGAAATCAGCCGGCACCCGCCAGGCCATGTCGCCGTCAACCCCAAGCACGCCATCGTCAGACTGGGCCCAAATCAGCCCCACGCGCCCCAAAGCCGGAGACAAAGCCGGCGCCGTCGTGGCTACCTGCGCCGTAGTAACTACACCGCTCACACCGCTACCGGAGCCTTAATCGTGGGGTGGTGACGGTAGCCCTCAGAAGCATCAATGTCATCCATCTGATAGCTATCAATCGAATCAGCCCGGTTAAGACGCAAAGTGGGGAAGCTATAAGCCTGCGGCACCCGGCTCAGCTGCGTGCGTACCTGCTCCAAGTGGTTCAAATAAATGTGGCAGTCCCCGCCAGTCCACACCAGCTCACCGGGCTGCAAACCAGTTTGCTGCGCCAACATATGCACTAGCAGCGCATAAGAAGCAATATTGAACGGCACCCCTAAGAATAGGTCGGCGCTGCGCTGATAAATCTGCAAAGACAGCTTGCCGTCGGCCACATAGCACTGGAAGAAAGCATGACAAGGCGCCAGGGCCATATCCTGCAAAGCCCCCACATTCCAGGCCGAAACAATCATCCGGCGCGAATCAGGGTTAGCCCGCAAATCCGCAACTAGCTGCGCAATCTGGTCATAGGTGGCTCCGTCAGCCCCCTGCCAGCTACGCCACTGGTGCCCATAAACCGGCCCCAGTTCACCGGCGGCGTCGGCCCACTCATCCCAAATGGTGATGCCGCGCTCTTGCAGCCAACGCACATTAGTGTCGCCGCGCAAAAACCACAGCAGCTCGCCTTTAACCGCCTTCATAGCCACAAACTTGGTGGTAATACGCGGAAAACCCTTACTTAAGTCATAGCGCAACTGGCGGCCAAAAACACTGAGCGTGCCCGTACCGGTGCGGTCAGATTTACGGGCACCACTGGTGAGCACCTCAGCTAAAAGCTCCTCATAGGCCACATCCACGCCTTCAGGCGCGGTCAGTCCCATAGCTTCCAAAAAGGGGTAGCTCATAGGTCGATAACCTTACTTTCGTCTAAGTCCAGGTCTGAAACTTTCAAGGTGGAAAGATCCTGGGCATGATCCTGCATCGCCACCTGGGTGGACTCAATCACCTGCCGGGCCAGGGAACGTCCACCCCACCAGCCCACAGCCGCGCCAATCCCCAGGGGAGCCAGGCGCCCAGCGGCCACGCCCAAAACCTTGCGCCCGGCATACTTAGCGGCGCGAGTAGCCAGTTTGGCGTTAACTGTACGCACCGTGGAAATAGGCAGGGTGTTAACCAGCTGCCCCACCCACACCAGAGACTGCATCCCTAGCTGGCCCTCAATAATTTCCTGGCCCTCCTTGCCCAGCAGGGCGCTGAGTAGCAGGGTACGACGGCGCTCGCGGTCTACCACGGAAATGCCCTGCAGCTGGGCTACGGTGAGCACATAGTAGGCGGCTTGCACGAAAAATGCGGCGGTTTGGGCCGTGGTTAGGCCCGCTGCCGTAATGGTGCCAACTGAAGGCAGAGCGGCGGCGGTACCTACTGCCCCGCTAGATAGCGAAACGTCACGCACTAGGGCGCGCCCAGCTAATTCCACCAGTTCCTCAGTGGTGGCGTGGGGGTGTTGGGCCCGCATACGCTCGGCGCGCACAACCACCCGGTCTGCCGGAATGGATAGGGCCTTATCTAGTGCAGTTTCAAACTTGCTAGGTTCTAGGGACAAGCCCCCGCTCCCTTCAGTTAGTGGTTAATTTAGGCGATAGGGGTGCCGTTGAGGCGGGTGGTTACGGGGGCGCCGTGCTCTACCGTGTGGCCTACCGTGCAGTAACGGTCAATGGCTACATCCACGCGTTCACGCAGCTTGGCGAGTTGGTTTTCGTCTAGGCCGGCTAGGGCTGCGTCAATGTCGACGACGAAGGACTCGTAGCGCTCTTCCGCATCGTTTTTGACGGCGGTGGCCACGGCGGTCAGCTGACCGTCTTGCCCCAGTTCGCGGGCGATACGGTGGTCGGCTGAGAGAGTCTGGCAGGTGAGCAGGGCGATCTTCATTAGTTCACCGGGGGTGAAGTTGCCTTCGCCGCCAACCTCAACGCTTACGCCGTTTTCGTTTCCGGCCAGGTAGTGGCGGGTGCCTAGGCGCTTAGCCCAAACCCCGGCGGCGGGTAGGTTGGCAGGGACAAGTTCAGGATGTAGTTCACTCATGTGCAATATCTTTACATGCTGCGCCGCCAGCTGGCAGGGCTATTGCTTGCGGCGCAATGGACCTTGTGCCCGGCATCTGGCCTCGCTAGGGCTGCGGCCGGGCAGGCAGTTTGGGTGCGCCTAGTTGGCGCTGTGGCCCGCCAGGTATTTAGCGGCACAGGCAAGCTCATAGGCGACGGCGTCGTCGGAGAACTTCAGGGCGCTGCGTAAGATGCGTTCACCAAAAAGCGGGATCGCCAAAGTCGCGTCAATATCCACGTTTAGCTCGCAACCTGAGGCGGTGGGGGTTAAAGTACCCTGGCCGCTTAGTTTGAGTGGTAGCCCACTGATCTGGGTGGCAATTTGGCCCTGGTAGCTTGAGTCAGAGCGGGGTTGGGTGCACCAACGCTGAGCCAGAGCCAGGTTTACCTCACCTTTTATAAAACGGCTGGCGTTGGCCGGAATAACAGTGGGGCTTACGGCGGCCTTGGTGAGCGTGCCCTGCCAGGTTTTACCGGCGTCGTCGGCGCTGGCAGGCAAGGCGTTAGCGTGCAAATTTTCTAGCGGGGCCCTACCAAAACGGATTAACTGGTAAGCCGGGTCGTTAAACATCGACAAAATCTGTTCGCAAGGAGCCTGATAATTTATTTTCACTGATGTACGCATGAGATAAGCCTGCCATGCGCGCTAGGCTGGAGTCATGACGACTCTCCCCGCAGCGCTACGAGACAAAGTTGAGTTTGCCCCAGCTGACCTGGACTGGCTGCATCAACTTGTGGGGGACTGGCAGCTGGTGGCTGACATGTCGATGGCTGACCTGGTGCTGTGGGTGTGTAACAAGAATGGGCGTCTGATGGCTATGGATCAGTGCCGTCCCTCCAACAACACCACTGTGCACCATGACGACGTAATCGGTCTGCGTATGCCGGCAGCGCGTGAAGCACTGGCCCTGGAAGCGCTGGCCTCCTGCCAGGTAAGGGTCGCTAAAAACAATATTTGGAACGGCACGGTAGCGGTTAAAGAAGAATTCATTCCGGTGGTGCGCAGTGGGCGAGCTATTGCAGTGCTAACTCGTGAATCCACCGTGGGGCTGCTTAGCGGCGGGCGCCTGATTGACGATGGCCAGCTGCAAGCGGCTAACCGCCTGTGCCAGATGATTTCTCAGGGAGATTTTCCCGTGTCAGGGGCGGGCACCAGCGTACGCCACGGGATGCCGCGTGTAACTGACGGTATGATCTGCCTCAGTGTTGAGGGGAATGTTACCTACGCCTCACCTAACGCAACCACCTGTTTTCACCGGTTAGGTATTAAGGGAAGCCTGGATAAAGTACAGCTACTTGAGCAGGTAACTAACCTGATTCCTCCCCATAGCCATGTGGATGAGACTATGTCGCTGGTGCTTATGGGACGCCAGGCTTGGCTAACTGAGCTGGAGCTAGGGGGAGTGTTCTTGGCGGTGCGTTCTGTGCCACTGCTAGACGCTGGCCAGCGGGCTGGGGGACTGCTGCTGGTGCGTGACATCACCGAGCTGCGTCGTAGAGAACAGGTGCTGCTGAGCAAGGACGCCACCATCCGCGAAATTCACCACCGCGTTAAAAACAATCTACAAACCGTCTCGGCGCTGCTGCGTATGCAGGCGCGGCGCGCTGAGCAGCCTGAGGCGCAGGCAGCCCTGCGTGAGGCGGAGCGGCGCGTGGCTACCATCGCCACCGTGCATGATGCGTTGAGTCAAAACATTGATGAAATCGTTAATTTTGATGAGGTTTTCGGTCAGGTTTTGCGTCAGGCCGCAGTGGTAGCTGAAAGTGACCATAAGGTAAGTGTCCAGCTGGAGGGCAGGTTTGGCATGGTCGGTGGCGACGCCGCCCAGGCCCTGGTTACGGTGCTGGCGGAGCTGGTCGCTAACGCTGTTGAGCATGGCTTGGCTAAACGTGACGGTACGGTTACGGTTACCGCCCAGCGTGATGGGGCCGCTTTGAAGGTGCTGGTTAGCGACGACGGCGAAGGCTTGACTGAGGGCAAGGTAATGAGTGGTTTGGGTACCCAGATTGTCTCTACCTTGGTGCGCACTGAGCTGCACGGCGTCATTGACTGGTCACCTAACCCGCAAGGCGGCACAGTGGTAACTATCCACGCCTGCCTGGAAGACTAGGCGCCTTAAAAAAAATTTATAGCTGCGCTAAAAATTTATGGCCGCACCAAGTTGGTACGGCCATAAATTTTCGGTCAGGCAGAACGACGAGCACGGGCAGCCCTACGTTTTAGGGAGCGCCGTTCGTCTTCACTCATTCCACCCCAGACGCCAGCGTCTTGACCGTTGTCCAGAGCCCATTTCAAACACACATCCACAACTGAACAGCTGCGGCATACAGTCTTGGCTTCCGCGATTTGGGCGATTGCCGGACCGGTGTTACCCACAGGGAAGAACAACTCCGGGTCTGCGTTCAGGCATGCTGCACGCTCACGCCAGTCCATGGACATTCTCCCTTCTTAATACCGCCGTTAAGGCCAGGTAAAAATAGATGAACGGTCGTCGCCGCCGTAGCGCCGATCGCCCGTTCGATTTGCCTGTCCAACTCTCACACGGTATAAGCGCTAGGACAAGACTTTTTACCTGAGAACTGCACCGAATTGCGGTGGGAGTAATCACATTTGGGCACTTTTGAGCAGTTTTTGTAAATTTCAAGAGGTTTACTTGTGGAAAAGCCTACACTTGTGGGTTATCTGCAAATGTGGGGCTGGTATTTTGGCAGATCTGTATAGGTGTGATTTGTGAGCTAGCTATGACAAGCCCCCTGCCTGGTAGGTGCTGGCGATGAGGGTCAAGCCAGCGCGTTAGTCGCACATTAGCTAGCTGCGTCCCTTCGCCCAGGCCAGGGGCAAGTAGTAGCAGCGGACTTAGGCTGCGCAGCTGGGCTAGGACGCCGCTGTAAGTGTTGGCGGCGCGGCTGGTTAAGGCGGTGGCAAAAACCGGGGTGCCAGCATCTAGGGCAGTTTCTACGGTGTTAATGGCGCTTGGGCAGGCTTGGTCTAGGTTGTCGATAAAAATTGCGCGCTGAGCCAGGGCTGGGTCGGTAGCCTGCAAAATGTCGTAGACGCGCGCCAGGGCGGTGCTGCGGCCACTACCAGCAGGCCCAATGATGGCCAGCCCTTGGCTTAGCTGCGGGCACCAAGGCTGGGCTTGGTCGCCGCCTAAACCCAGGGCCCAAGGTGGGCAGGTAGGGACGTCTTCGGGCAGGGCCACAACTGGGGCAGTCGCTAGCGCCGTCGTCGTGTCTGAGGGGTTAACGGGTAAATCTGAGGCGCTAGCGGGCGAATCTACGACGCTAGCAGGCAAATTTGCGGCACTAGTGGGCAAAACCGGCGCCAGCAAAATCTGGGCGGCGCACCAGTGCGAGGCTAAAGTGAGCACCCCGGCACCCACCTGATTAGGGGCCTGCTGGCAGCGTTTAAGGCCGGCTTGATCAGCCAGGGCGTCAGAGCAAACTCCCAGGTACAGGCGCTGGGAAATATTGGCGCACCAACGCATTGGGGCATTAGCTAAATCCCCAGCTAAAGCCAGGGCAAACAGGCCTCGACGTGAAGCGTTAACCAGTTTTTCTAGCACGTCGCGGCCTTCACCCAGTCCCAAGACAGTGTCTATTGCCTCGCCCACACAGTCCAGATCATCAATTAGTAGCAGTTGGCCACGTAGTTTTCCCTCCAAAGCTAACTGGGTTAGGCGCAAAACTTCGCAAGGATGAAAGGTGTCTAGCTGCGAGCCGGCTAAGGCTGCATTTGGCAAGGCCAGCTGGTTTAAATCAGCGCCTATCACATGGGTAACCAGACCAGCCTGGGCGGCGCTGCTAGCCAGTTGCCGCAGCGCAGCGGTGCGTCCCGAAGCGCTGGTACCAAAAATCCCTAGCGGCGTGGCGCTGTCCCAGTTAAAAGCCCCATAGGCTAGCTGCTCAGGCAGGTCACATAGGGCCAAGGCCAAATTTTGGCGGGTACTAACCAGGCTGGTAGCTAGTCCTTTAGCGGGCGCTGGGGTGGCGTGGGCAGTTAGTAGCTGGTTCGCCTGACTAAAGCTGAGATTAGCTGGGGGTGGCGCTAGCCAGGGTGACTGACAAGGTGGCAGGGCCTGGGCGGCTTTAACGCAAGCATCAATCCACACAGCGCTTTCCTGGGCAGTGCCGGCATAGGGACAGCGAAAATGTCCGCGCTGGGTGCTGAGACATAAAAACCCCGGCGCACGCGGCAAATCTGGCAGGTCACCGTGGCCCAGCAGCGGGGCGCCTTCGCTGGCGTCAAGCATCCGCAGGCACACGCGCAGCGCCGCATTGGCGGTAATTGAGGTGCTCAGCGCCCCATGGGGGTGTTGGGTAGCCAAAATCAGGTGCATCCCTAAACTGCGTCCCTGCGCGGCCAGGCGCAGCAGGTGTTCAAGTAGCTCTTCTTGGGTGGCCGCCAGGGTGGCGAACTCATCCACCACCACCAGCATCCGGGCTAGCGGCGCCAAGCTGGGCTGGTGATGGCGTAGCTGCTCATATTCGGTTATGTCTTTACAGTTGCTTTCGCGCAAAATTTGTTCACGACGGCGCAGTTGGGCACTGATGGCCGCAATGGCTCGGGCGGTGGCGCCAGGTTCTAAATCAGTTAGTAGATCGACGCAGTGCGGCAGGCGCTTTAGCGGCCCCAGGCAGGTGCCGCCCTTGTAGTCAACCAAAATCAGTTGCAAAGCTGAGGGGGAATGGGCCCAAGCTAACTGCAATAGCCAACTGGTTAATAGCTCTGATTTACCAGCCCCGGTAGTGCCCACCACCAGGGCGTGGGGCCCGTCAGCCACCAAATCCACCCAAGCTTGGCCACAGTCACCCACCCCTAAACAGGCGCGCAGCTGGGTGGGGCTTTTGGCGGAAGCGCTGGGATCAGCCTGGGTAAACTTGGCAGGCTTGGCCTTAGAAAAGGCTGCCCCAGGCTGGGTAAACTTGGCGGTTGCTTTAGATTCTTGAAGCTGGCTGGCAAAAGTAGGGCCAGCTGCTAAATCCAAAAGTGAAGCCAAGGCAATACAAGCTGGGCCTTGGCGCTCTTGTGTGGCCTGCAAAGTGGCGGGAGTAAAAATCTGGCGCCACCATGAATCAGAAATCTCAGCTACGCGCCTAGGCGCGCGAATACAGCGGGTAGCTGGCTTGGTGGTGGCCCACATCAACCAAGCCTGGTTTTGGCCCTCATCCCAAAGCAGGTGGGCTCCGCCGCTAACCGGTTGCACCTGGGCCTGGGCTGTGGCTAGCAGCTGCGCACACAGCCAGCGACCGGTTGTCTGGGCATTAGGGCCGGTAATGGTAATACGCTCATCGGGGCGAATCCGAGTGGAGTGAAAGCGGCGGATACCCGGCCAAGCCCGCAAACAGTTTTTCGTATTGGGTTTATGCTCGCCAACCATGGCGCAGGCCAGCGCCAAAGTAGCCGGATCAGGTAGACGCCCGGGGCTAGCGCCTCGACCAGAGGGATAGCTACGCAGCATCATTAGCCCCAGCATGGGGGCGCTAATTAGCATCATTGACCAGCCCTGATCGGTTAGCAAAAACCCGGCCATGGCCACCAGCGGCAAAAGCACATACAAGCTTTGCAACAAAAACCCGCCAGCATGAGGTTGGGGTACCTGCAACTGGCGCGGCAAGCGCCGCAGCTGCAACACGGTAGTGCCAATACGAATCCGGGCGCGCGGATACCACACCAGGCGGCGTCGTCGTCGCCAAAAACAACCCCCACAGCGCAACCAAAGCCCATTAACAGAGCCCACATCACGCACCCGCAAAGCCCCTCGCAGCTGACGCAGGCGCAAATGCTGCCAGGAAACAAACTGGTCATCAGGTAAATCAGCCCGGCCTAAAGCAGCGGCGCTCGCGGGCAGAACCATGCCGGCATGAGGGCCGTGCACAACTGCTATATGCAGCTCAGCGTCGGTGGCTGCACGCAGCGAATAAACATCATTAAGCAGCGTTTCCATATTTTAAGCATAACATAACATAATCAAATATGATCTAGTGCTGGGGAAAAATCGCGAGAAGGGTGGATTTCTGCGATGATTGAGCCATGACTAGCCCGCAGGCAGTAAGCCAAATTCCCGCATCCGCACGCGAGCGTTGGGGGCAGCTGGTACGCACCATCGATCGCGCCCGCCACGATTACTACGACGCCGTAGACACCCAAAGTTCGCTCAGCGATCAGGAATATGACCGCCTTTACCGCGAGCTAGAAGAACTTGAAGACACCTACCCGGCACTGGCCCTGCCCTCCTCGCCAACCCAGCATGTAGGTGGTCAAGGCGCCAATCAGTTTGCCCCTATCACTCACGCTGAACGCATGTACTCGCTGCAAGACGTTTTTAGCTTGGAGGAGCTAGCTCAGTGGTGTGCGCGCATAGACCCAACCGATGAGCTACCCATGACCGCCGAGGTTAAGGTTGACGGCCTGGCTATCTCACTAACCTACCTAGACGGTGTCTTAACCCAGGCTGCCACGCGCGGAGATGGGCGTGTGGGTGAAGATATCACGGCCAATGCCCGTACTATCGCCTCAATTCCGCTGGTGCTAGCCGGCGCCAATCACCCCAAGCGCATTGAGGTGCGCGGTGAGGTGTATTTCCCAAGCGAAGCTTTTGCCCGGTTTAACCGTGAGCGCCAGGAAGAAAATCAGCGCCGCGAGCAGCGCAACCTACAAGCGCGTGAGCAAGGACGTAAAACTGAGCCGCTGCTGCAGATTTTCGCTAACCCGCGCAACGCCGCTGCCGGCTCGCTGCGCCAAAAAAACCCGGCAGTGACCGCCTCGCGCCCACTAGCTATGGTGGTACATGGTTTTGGGGCGGTTGAGGTGCAAGATGAGGCCCAAAAACTGCCGCAAACTCAGCGTGAATGGTATGAGCTAATGCGCTCCTGGGGCTTGCCAGTGTCTAGCTACACGCAGGTGCTAGTGGGGCGCAAACAGCGCGAAGAATATATCGCCACTTACGCTAAGCGCCGCGACCAGCTGGTACACGATATCGACGGTATCGTGTTCAAACTAGACGATGTCCAGCGTCAACGTGAGCTGGGCTTTACCGCCCGCGTGCCGCGCTGGGCAGTGGCCTACAAATATCCGCCCCAGGAAGTGCACACCAAGCTGCTAGATATCGACGTGCAGGTGGGGCGCACTGGGCGCGTCACCCCCTTCGCGGTGATGGAGCCGGTGGCGGTAGCTGGGTCTACGGTAGCCCGCGCTACTTTGCACAATGCCAGTGAGGTAGCCCGTAAAGGCGTGTGGATCGGCGACACGGTGGTGCTGCGTAAAGCCGGGGACGTGATCCCTGAGGTTTTAGGGCCGGTATTGTCGCTGCGCCCCGAGGACGCCTACCCCTTTGTTATGCCCGCCAACTGCCCTTCTTGCGGCACCGCCTTGGCGCCTATGAAGGAGGGCGACGTGGATCTGCGTTGCCCCAACCAGCGCTCGTGCCCAGCTCAGCTGACCCAGCGTCTGGTGTATTTGGCCGGCCGTAGTGCCTTTGACATTGAGGGATTGGGGGAGGAGTCTGCCCTGGCGCTGACTCAATCCACTAGTGAGCACCCGCCGGTGCTTAGCAATGAAGCCCAGCTATTTGACTTAAAAATTGAAGATCTTGAACAGGTAACCACCACCCGCACTAATGCGCGCACCGGCGTAAGCGAGCAGGTGCCGGTGTTTTACACCAAGCCCACAGCCAAGAAACCTTCAGTGCCGCGTAAAAACGCTATCTCCATGCTGGAGGCGATTGAGGGGGCTAAGCAGCGCCCACTGTGGCGAGTTTTGGTGGCGCTTTCGATCCGGCACGTGGGGCCGACGGCGGCGCAGGCTTGGGCTGCCCACTTTGGCTCTATGCAGGCTTTACGTCAAGCTTCCCTAGAGGAGCTAGCTGCGGTTGAGGGCGTGGGCGAGACCATTGCCCAGGCTTGGCTGAGCTGGCTTGAAGTGGACTGGCACCGCGAAATTTTGCAGGCCTGGCAAGACGCCGGGGTGCGTATGGACGACGCCGAGGGTGAGGCACCTGCTGGCGGCGCTGCGGGGGGCACTGGCGACGACGTCGCTGGCGGCGCAGGCGATGGCGCC
>ERZ651108.75-NODE-75-length-49653-cov-11.076354_pt1 | contig 49653 bp, 81 predicted proteins | sample MGYA00512173_ERZ651108 | MGnify/ENA metagenome assembly ERZ651108 | reverse complement strand
GGAAGAAAACCAAATACGGATTCTTTAAATTTAAGTGCAGCAGGTGTTGAAACTGAAAAAAATATATATATATAGTATATAAGTGTATTAGTATAGTAATTCTCTTGTTACAATGCATAATGCATTACGTAATCTCATTTTTCGCGTTTACGCTTATACGCTAGAGTGTATATACACAATGCATTTTCTATTGTAGTAATCAATTTGAGGGGGTATTTACGCGGGCAACTTTTCGCAGGGTAGCGTGTAGCTAGTTGGTTGTAGTTCGTGCTAGTTCGTTGCAGTTGGTGAGGGGGTGGTGAGGTGAGGTGAGGCTTAGCTAGGTAAGGTAGTGGTTAGTTAAGTTAGGTAAGCCTAAGTTATGTTGGCTAAGTTTTGTTAGGTATACCTAAGTTTTGTTAGGTGGTTTGCGGGCCGGTTGTGTATGACGCGGGTCACAATATGATGTTGGGATGCGGACCGGGTATGCGTCTGAGTCTGATCGGTGAGTTGGCGGGGATGGGGTGAGGGGTTGCTTGACAGGAGGGGGGTGTGGAGCCAAATAGAGAATCAGTTGCTTAGTAACTGTAAAGAAGGGAGGGGGTGTCATACCCGTTTGTGTATTTTCTGCATACCCCTCTGTACGTTCGAGGGTAACGAGTGGGTCACATCACATGCTACCTTGTTGACTCTCATCACTCAGTGTATTAGTATTAAGGCATCGAAGGAAAGGAGAAAACATGGACAACCTACTGAACATTAAGTTTTGCATCTCAACAGGCCATTGGATTACTTACGAGTGCCTGCTTGATACTGGCACTGTCGTACGCCTGGGAGAGCCCCATGATAGTGTGTGGATGCTGAACCAGGACAAGCAGTGGGTAAGCACCAAGAGCGAGAGAATCACAATCGAAGATATGCTGCAACGTATTACACGACGTAACCAGGTTGTCGAAGTCCTCTACTGCCCTAACGTCTAACACACCATCTAACATGAAGGAAAGGAGAAAACAAATGGCAGACAAGATGTTTAAGCTGAGCGACAAGTACACGAACCTGGTGATCGAAGTCTGGGAAACATATATCGAGGCTGTTATCGGCAATAACCGCGCCATCATCTTTTATGGCGACCTTCTTGAACCTAGCACGATGGTTTACTACAAGAGCCTCATGTGGTTCTACTCGAAGCCCTGCGGTGTCGGTGTGCTGCACGGTGTGTGGACAAATTCTGACGGAGAAACAAAGAGTGTATACGACTTCCTCACCGACATCATTGTCTATGGCCGACCTGTCGAAGTTGTCTTTGATCCCCGACATTTTATCCCGAAAGGAATGGTCTGATGAACAAGCAGCAAATTATTGATGAAGTTCTTGAAGAGGTACGTAAGCGGCTTGAAGATGAGTTCACGGAATCTGAGCTAACGGGGACGAAGTTCAAGTGCATCGACACTAACGGTGACGTCATCACCGTTAACAGCAAGGAAGTTCCTGCTGGCACAGTCATTGGTAATGGTACTGACTGGGAGGCATTTCGTATTCTGAGTTTTTCTGGTGAATCGCCGTGGGTGACATACACAGGAACGAAGCATACACACGAAACATTCGCTCATATGGTACGTTGCCGAGGAAGGCTGCCGAAGATTATTCACTGGGGGCTGTAATAGTGCTAGGGATTATTTTCTGCCTGCTGGGGCTGATGTGGGCTGGTACTGCGTTTATGCTTGGCTACTGTTGGCATGACTGCCGGGACCTTCTCAGCAGGCCCGTGTCGTTCCTGCTGATCTGTGGTGTCGTTGCCTCAGTTATCGAGTGCGTCTTGCTCATGGGTATTGGTGTCGCAATGATTGCAGGGTACCACTAATGAACCTACTGTTGGGGTGGTAATGGAACTTAGTTTGTTATTTGGAGTCATCTTCGGTGGTTACGCCGCAATTGTCGGCTTCAATGATGCCTGTAAATTATGGGATGTTGATCGGAAATCGTCAGTGCTTACAGGTGTTGTAGCGTTTGGTATGGTGTTGATGAGCGCTTATGCACTAATGAAGCTAATAAGTTGATGTTAACTAACGAAGGAGAATACTAATGAACATTGAGGAAATGCTTGCTAAATGGGATGAGCTGCGTAATAAGTACGAAGAGGCATTTCAGCAATACCGAACACTAGAACTAAAGATGTGGAGTGGACTCTACGACAACGAGGAACTATTCGAGCTGACGTATCTTGACGGCCAACCCAGCCATATTAAGATTAAGACACCTGATGACGTGGCAGACATTATGACCGGGTGTGTGATTGCTATTGGTGGTGCAGAGTGGTTCCGTGCTGATGGTTACTGGCTGAGTTGCTATGACACGAAGAATGATGATCATGAAATGTTTGTCCGCATCATGCGTAACCGTGACCATGTCCACCTGATTCACAAGTCTTACTGACATGTCTATCTTAACAAGCCTCAGGTTTGGGGTTGAGGTGTCACCTGAAGGCATTGCCGCACTTTGCACTGATGTGCCTGTTAGCTCTCGTCTTGCCATTCTAAATGCTTTGGACCGAGCTTGGGACGGATCGAAGGCTTTTGATGTCGAAATCGAAATACCTCTAGACGAGCACCCACATGTTCATATTCTAAACATTGCAGTTGATCCTGTTACCCAACAATTTACTATCGAAAGGAGAGTTGGTAATGATTGTTTATCATCTTGTCCTCGCTGTCGTCTTGGCTAGTGTTAGTATCGTCTTTGCGTTGCTTGCACGGTTCAAGAAGGGTATTGAGGGCTTTAGAATCTGGCCTGATGTTTTGGCCTCTGTTTGCGCTTGTATTGTCACAATTACTTATGTGGTACAAATCGTATTGGAGTTGGTGGCATAATGTTTACTATTGCGCAAACTGTTATCGCTTGTGTGTGGTTCGCTATGTGGGCTGTTAACTCGAAGATGTTTCGTAATTGCCCGAAGCGGGACCAAAACCACATGATTAACACTGTGTTGGACGCTGGCTGTGTCATTCTTCTTATTAGCCTTCTTGTGAGGTTTGTAGAACCATGACGCACCCTATTGAATTGGCCGCTAGACTCATCCGTAGAGGTGATTGTGTCCTTGCTAATGCCGTGCTGAGGGATGAATATGGTATCGAGTACGACGATCCCGCCCAGATTGGCTACTGCTCTTTTGACACGGAAGACATCATTGGCGGGGCTTTGAAGCATACTGCCAGCGTTTTCGGCTGCCTTACGTATACGGAGAATGACATCTTCCTTACAGTTGTCGGTGAAAGGGAATCTATCGACAAGCTTGAAGAAGTGCGGCGTGTCGCCTTGTCGGATGAGTACGGCTACAAGAACGCTCTGAACAAGACTGTGTCGGAAGCCGACATTGCCAGTATTGGTGAGAAGCAGTTTAAGAAGTGGCGGGAAGACTACATTCAGGGCTTCTTTGACGGCCTTATTGGCAACTTCGATCTGGGATGGTTTGGGGCATTTAGTAAGCATCCACATGTCCTTGGCATCCTTGATGGTTTTGCAAGTATTGAACGTTATGTAAAGGAGAATAAGTAATGCTAGTTACAGTTAATACTGACGATGTTGATCTGGTTCATAACACGGAAGTTCTTGAGGCTGCTCTTAATGAGCTTCCTGCTGGTTGGATTGTTGACCTAGAGTTTTTCAAGACAGGCACATTCAGCTTTGTAAAGACATATGATGAGTGGTTTATCCCATCGGATGATTCTTTCAGCACTGAGGACACTACTGACTTCATCGCCACTATCCAGGGTAATAACTACTTGGAGGAAGAGGTATGGGATATTGCATTCCATGAACCTTTGATCGTGGATATTGCCAAGCGACAGAACGAGGCATTGCAAAAGTGCCTGGATGCTGTGGATGGTGAGGCGGTTCTGGACGGTCGGTTTATCAAGTACACTAACTTCTTCCTTGATACTGAGAACGATATCAAGCCCATTGGCTTGCTGGCTGTCGCAAACAACATCTTCTTGAAGGAATATCAAGAAGACCACGACTTTATGAAACTGTTTACTAAGAAGGGAGATGAGAAGTAATGTTGACTTTTGCTGTTGGACTGCTTATCCTCAGCATGGCAGTGGCACTTCTCGGGATAATGCTCGATGAGGTCTACGATTGGGGCGCTAAGGTCGTTGCGGCTGGCACAATTATGCTCTGTGTGTCTCTTGCTTGCCTTGCTGGTTGTGTCTTTTACTATGGTGTTCACGTCTAAGGAGACAAAATGATGAAGAAGAGTAAGATTCTCGCCCCTGTCGCTGCTGTTGCTGCGGCGCTTTCACTGGCTGCATGTAACGCGGCTGACACTGCCTCACGGAATATCAGCTACGAGAGCGACAACTTCAAGGTGATGCGCCGAGTCGTGTTCGTCAATGGCATTACGGACAAGTACCTTCTGTCGATTGAGGGTTTGTGCTCGATCACAAAGGACAAGGAAGACAACCAGCTGGAAGTCACCTGTAAGACTGGCGACAGTGAGTACAAGAAGCATTACCTTGGTATTAGCGATAATGTGACGTACTTCGTGGAGCAGATGGACCCCTCTTCTGTCGATACGTTCCACTACAAGGTTGCCTTCCGTCCTGAGACGCTTCTACCTGACATTGACCTTCAGACGAGCGGGGATGAGAACTGATGATTGAACCTGCTGAGGAAATTTACGTAATCTTCAATAAGGTTACGGGGGATATTAAGACTGGCGGTGGTTCGTCAACTAAGCCTTCCGTTCACGCCTACAAGACAGAAAGTGAAGCGTGGAAGGGTTCGCATCGTCTTTATGGTTATGGTTTTTACCGAGGCGGAGGTCAGTGGGGAGTTGCTAAGTACCGTCTTGTTGAGACAGAGGAGAGCGTGTAGTGAGCACAGAGATTATCGCTAAGACCCTTTACGCGGTTTGGGATACCGAGGATGACAATCCGGGGATTATTGGGTTGTTTACTGACCGCGTTGAGGCACACGCTCATTGTATGTATCAATCAAAGATCGAGTGTCGGTCGATGACTGTTATTGAATATCGAGAAAAGGAGACTAAAGAATGATTATCAACTTCAGTGAGTTGTCTATTCCCTTTCATCGGCTTGCGCCCGGTGCTGTGCTGATTAGTCCGGATGACGAACGTTATCTGAAGCATGTTAGTGTTAGTAGTATGTGCGGTCTTTGGTCTAGTGCTACAGACTTGTCGTTGTATGTAAGCACATCCGACATTACAATGAAGGCAATTGTCGGAGACGGTGAAGGTTGGAAGGTGCTGCCGTGATTGAACCAGAAAACTATGTGAGGCTTGTGTTTGATCAAGATGAGTACATCCCTGTTATGGAGTTTCTTGAGTATATAAAGAACGCCTTGCCTGATACAGGTTATGTTCGTGTCTCAAAGGCGAAAGCAGACACTTGGTTTACTTACGTGGGTATTAGTTACACTGATGAACCACCAAGTAACAAGAAACGTAAGGGTAAGAACTGTCCTAGTATGTATCCATTTTAATCCATATCAAAAACAAGTAGAAAGGAGAGCATCTTATGCAATTGATTCTAGCTAGCTTGTGTGCTATTGCTGCTATTCTTTGGATAATTGCACTGGTATTTAGTTGGACAAACAACCGTTTGCGTAATTGGGAAGCCATACTTTACAGTGCGACTGCAATTTTCTTCATGTTCCTTACATACCATCATTGTATCTTGTGGGAAGTGTGGGCACCATGATTATTAAGTTTCATGAGGCGGCAATCCCATTTGATCGGTTTACTTTCGGGACAGTCGTGGAAGACTATAAGGGTGAACGTTATATGAAGATTGATCTCACTCGTGATGGCTGTTGGGCACCCTCTAATCCAACTACTAGAGGTTCCTATACGAACGCTGAGATGCGTGACAAGATCAAGCCAGACTGGAACGTCTGGTTGTAACGGAAACAACGAAAAGGGTATAAATTGAAACTCTTTCTTGTTATCCTCTGGATGAGAGCCTTGTCGCTGACATCATTGACAACGCAAGCAGCTAGTGACTCAATTCATACTCGACCAGTCTAGCGCTTCTAATTGTTGATGTGCTAGACTGATCATAGATGGATTGAGCATCCGATAAAACCCCTGCATGTGGCAATTCGTGCAGGGGTTTTATTTTGCCCTCACAATGATGTGGCACACGTCACGTCATTGCTTGTTGACAGGTTGCAGGCGAGTGGATTAGTATAAATACATCAGCCGCGAAGAAGGGAGAAACAAAAATGTCTAACCATGAGTTTATTGAGCTCTACGAGCAGACGCGCGAGAACCATAACAAGTTGCACAACATGCATATTGACGATTTGATAGTGTGGTTTGTCTCAGGCATGGGTCAGCGCGAGAGCGCCCCAATCGCAGATTGCCGAGACTTCGGGGCTATCACTGTAAAAGGCAGTGTCATTATCACACATGGGCACGGCACTTGGCTGAAGGTCACTGATCAATACTGGGTGGATGTTCTTGGTGGTCAGGATAATCTTGCTCATGATCTTGATCTAGTCTGGTACCTTATTACTGAGAATAAGGATGGCCGTACAGCAACAATTATTGATCCTCAAGAGTGACACACAACACATAGTATAGGGTTGACAGTTAAAGAAAAACTACCCTATACTAAACACATAACAACTGAATAGCCTCTAGGGTCTGTTACTCAACTACAACAGTCGCTTCACCAACCTAGAGGCACACCCCTTGTGGCGAAACAGGCAGACGCGCTCGACTCAAAATCGAGTTCCGAAAGGAGTGTGAGTTCGACTCTCACCGAGGGGACCACCAAGCACCGGACGATGCTGGATGATTAGGTATATAAACCTGCCGCTCTGATCAAGCGGACGTACCGGTTGCCGTGACGGGGGTCACGTGCGGGGTAGCACCCTAGGGCTGACAATTTTGTGTGATGGTTTTTGTTCGTCAGTCAATAGCACCCCCTCCAACGGAATGTAGCGCAGTAGGTAGCGCACCTGGTTTGGGACCAGGGGGCCGTGAGTTCGAGTCTCACCATTCCGACGTTGCAACAAATAGTTCCCAAGTGTCCTCCGGGACTACTTGGGTTTATCCCAGATAGTGTAATGGCAGCACGGCAGGTTTTGGCCCTGTCGGACTAGGTTCGAGTCCTAGTCTGGGAGCGCTTGTGGGTGAGAGTCGCTCGATAGCACAAAGTGTCACGACCAAGACACCTCTCACCGAAGGCTGGGCCGCCCTGGTCAGGTGGCAAGCTGCTTAGCTCAGTTGGTAGAGCGCCGCCTTAACACGCGGTACGCGCAGGTTCGAGCCCTGTAGCAGCACGACAGAAAGGAGAAACAAAATGAAGCTGCGTCTTACGGACTACCAAGACAATACATACGAAGACACTGACGGCTCATGCGAGCTGTGTATGTGGACCGGGATGATGGATCACCCTACGTACGAGTTCACTGACTCCTATGGTGGTGTGCATACTGTCGATGGGTGGTATCAAGACTGGGGCCATATGTATGTCTATGATGTTAATCTGCCGGTGTTCACAACCTGGCTTCATAATGTAGAGTTCAAGGAACCAGAAGAAATGGATGAGCTTCCTGAGTATGGATACTTGTCTTACAGTCGATTCTGGAAAAAGTTTCTGGGCGACATCGTTAGGAGCGCAGAGTTCTGCAGTAATGAGGAAGAACTCAATGAAGCTCTGGATTGGGCGCTGAAGGGAGAAGTCGATGCTGACTGATGAACAGTTTGATGAACTTGCTGATAAGCTGCTGAAGAAGATCGCCCCCAAGCTGGGTGTCGAACTTGAAGAAGCGGAACCTAAGGCTAGCACTGTCGTTCGGGACAAGGACGGCACAGAATACGATCTCGAACAGTGCACTATCAGGCCTTGTGTAATCTCAGTCGAAGGTGTCTACTTCTTCTATGTCGAAGAGGGTATCCCAGGTAATGAGGATTACGAGAAATACTGGATAAGCACTTGGGCTGATAAGTTCAGTACGAGGGAACTCGCCACTATCCTTACGGAACTGGGTGGAGACTTCGATGTCATTCAGGACTGATACACTGTCCTCGTAGCAACTACCATTAGTCGGCCTGAGACAGCGCGCCTCTGATCTCAGGAATAGGTAACTGAGGGGTTCGCCTTTCGTGTACCGGCCTATTGTATAGGGTTCAATAATGCGCAGTGAGGGGGAGCCACAATCTTTGGCTCCCCCTCAACTTATATTGATAAGGAGATATTATGCGACCACAACGACAACACCATAATGATGCTGGTTTTGACCTATCCACGAAGATGCCTGTTGTCATCTACCCTGGTGAGGTCATTCTCGTTCCAACTGGGTACTACCCGGATAAGCACGATATCCCTGACGGATCTGTCGGTCTTGTCTTCGCACGCTCGTCACTGAGTAAGAAGGGGTTGATTCTCGCTAATGGTGTCGGTGTCATCGACGCTGGGTATGAGGGTGAAGTTCTTGTTCCACTGTGGAACATGAGCCGAGACACTCCTGTCGTGCTTGAAGAGTTTGAGCGTATCGCTCAGATTGTTATTGTCAAGCTAGAGAGCATGTCGGCTCTCTATGCACAGCCACCTGTCCAAGCCGGTGAGCGTGGTCAAGGTGGTTTTGGTTCCACCGGAAAGGCCAACAAATGATCATTGATGTCTACTCCAAGCCCAACTGTCAGCAGTGCGTCGCAACGTACCGCAAGCTGAAGGCACTGGGACTGCCATTCAATAGTTATGACGTGACAGAAGATCATGCAGCAGCGGCACTTGTGCGTGCACTGGGCTACCAGCAGGCACCTGTCGTCGTTGTTCGTGTAGGTGAAGACGCGAAAATTAAGGAACACTGGTCTGGGTTCCGACCGGACCTACTGAAGAAGTATGAGGTGAAAGAATGAAAATTACTGACCCCGTGAAGCTAGAAGAGGCGCGTGCGCGTATGGCTAAGGCTCGTGCGTCCCGTGCTCCTGAGTACCCGCAGGATATTGACACTCGTGTTGAGTTCGTCCGTAAGCTCGTGATGAGTCAGTTCAAGGATGCAGGCCTGTCGATCACTAACGATGGAAAGCTGCTTGGCGCTCCTTCTGCACAGTATTACCGCACTAAGCTGCTGAATGGAAACCTGACACTCAAGGACATGGTTTTGTTGGGTGACTACATGCCTGTTGACTGGACGCTGATTTTCAAGTCGGTTCGACAGCCGAAGGAAGTCCTGCGGCCAATGGACACCGAGGCAGCAACTATCAACATGGGGTTCACCGAGCCAGAGGATAATCCTTTTGCTGACTACTTTACTGATGTGGATGGTGTGTGATGGAAGAAATTAGCTTGCGTGATTTCGGTAAGAGCCTGAAGGAGCAGATTCCTAGTATTGGCTCTACGAAGGTCATTAAGTTTCTGAGACGTGAAGGGTACCTAAAGAAGGGAAGATACATCAGCGAGCCGACAGAAAAGGCTAAAGGGCTGATGGGTGTTCGCCGTGTCTACACACATGGTGGGGTGAAGAAAACTTCTTACCTTCAGGTGTATGTCACGGAAGAGGGTGTTCGGCTGTTCACTGATATGATTAGCTCCGAGTACGAGGACTTCGGTCCTTGGGAGATTAGGAGCAATTGGAGGAACAATGATCAGCTGGACTGATCTTACTGCTGACTACAACCTGTGGATTGAAAACTTCGATAGCGGTCGCGGCGGCAATGCTATCGACCGTATTGTCGTCCATCACAACGCTGGTAACAAGATGAGCCACCAAGGTGTGTACGGTGCTTTCAGCAACAATGGTACGTCTGCGCACTACAACGTCGATGTTAACGGCACTATCGCTCAGTATGTCCACGACTCCGACACCGCGTGGCACTGCCCCGGTGTGAACAAGCTGTCTATTGGCATCGAGCACGCGAACTGCTCCGGTGCCGAGGGTGGCTGGGATGTCGGCCAGGAGACTATTGACGCGGGCGCGCATCTGACTGCGGCCCTGTGTCGAGCGTATGGGCTTGGCCGTCCACAGTGGCGTGTTAACGTCTTCCCCCACTCGGACTTTTACAGCACCATGTGTCCTGCCTCGTTGCGCGATACGTACGCTAACGAGTACATCGAGAAGGCGCAGCAGTACTATGACAATCTTGACGCTGACCTGTCCAACAAGGAAGGCTGGGTGTCGCAGGATGGTGGCTGGTGGTACCGTAACGCTGATGGTGGCTACGAGACCGGCTGGTTCCCTGTAGGTGACAAGTGGTATTACGCGAACGAGAAGGGCTGGTTGCAGTTCGGTTGGCAGCTTGTCGATGGTCACTGGTACTTCCTGCATGACGTCCACGATGGGCGCTATGGCGAGATGGAGACCGGATGGGTGAAGGTCGGTGAACATTGGTTCCTCTTGAACGACAAGGGGCAGATGCAGACCGGCTGGCAGCTCAATAAGGGAAAGTGGTACTACCTTGAGAACAACGGCCAGATGCGTACCGGCTGGCTGTCGTATGGTGGAGAAGACTACTTCCTCACTGAAACGGGCGCTATGGCTGTCGGTCTTGTTCAGACCCGTCTCGACGGCGCTTGCTCGATCTTTGGTGAAGACGGCAAGATGTTGAAGGGCCGCATCGTTGTTGAACAAGACGCTGACGGCATCGTGAAGCTGGTAGAATCTAAGTAACTTCTACGAAGGAGGAATTGATGTCGGATAACGAGCTTGTGTATCCAGAGCTTGATGTTGATGGCTTTTGGGGCACGGAAACTACTGAGATGCTTCAGGGTGTTCTCGGAGCTATGATGGGAGACAACGGGCGTGTTGTGTCACAGCCTGAGTCGAACCGTCAGTATCTTCAGGGATGCACGTCTGGCTGGGAGTTCGTGGACGATGGCTCTGCGATTGGCTCCTACGTGATCGGCATGATGCAGAATCGTCTTGGGGTCTATGATGACGGTATTGTGGGTCCTGATACGATCAACGCCCTTGCCGACTGGTATGGTGTTAATGGGGAGGGAATTCTCGACGGCCCTTCTGAAATTGTCAAGGCAATGCAGCGAGCATTGCAGCGAGGAGAGTTCTAATGTCTGAACCAAAGCATGCACTCACTACTGACCGCACTAAGTGGTTGGTCCTTACCCCTGAGCGGCGTAAGGCAATTTATGGTGTTGTTGCGGCCTTGCTGGCTGTTGGTATTGCTTATGGTGTTGTCGCGCCTGAGCAGTCGGCTCAGTGGCTTGATGTGCTGGATAAGGTCTTGGGCTTGCTTGCCCTAGTTCTTGCTGCTGTTCACACGGGCGGTGTCTATACGGCCCCCGTATATGGGACTCTTGACACTGAGTGACACAATTACAGAAAACCCCCTTACTGATGTCAGTGAGGGGGTTTTCGCTATAATGGCCTCATGAAGAAGTTACTGAGATCTATGAGCGAGCCAAGGTCTGTGACTGCCGTGATGGTCGTCATCTACACGGCTATCGCTATTACGGGTATTGGGTTCTTGACGAGTGTTACGACACTTCCGTGGGTTGTTGTCCTTGCGGGCGTTCTTATGCTCGTCTCAGGTGTTTTGGGCGCGCCGTCCGCATGGCTAGGTTCTTGGTGGTTGGAAGGGCCTGCCGCCTTGACATCTGTTGTCGGCATTATGTTGATTTCGATTAACGAACTGGTGCTGACCACAGCACATGTGCGCTGGCCGCTCCATGTTATTATTTTGTCAGTAATTATCGCGTTGTTCTTTTTTGCGCGCGCTCTACGTGTGTGGCCTTACTCGTATCGCCCCGGAGTGCTGCCAAAGAGCAAGCTGGAAGAGGCGGAAGAACGGTACAATAGGACAAGGGAAGAATACTTGTCAACCGTTAGTGAGTAACAAGGAGTTAGCGTATGAACACGGCACTGGTAGGCCTCGTGTGCTCTGCCGTAACCCTTGTTATCAAGGCTATTATTGATTTGTGCATTGAGCGTTACAAGAAGGCTCAAGAGATTCAAGAAGCGCGCGATGACCTTGAGGCCGATTTGCGTACGCAGGCGTTCTTGTGGAAGGAGCACGCCTATGCTGTACGTGTTGCGGCTGTGCAGGCCGGTGTGAAGGTTGAAGATTTGCCATCCGTTCCAAAGGAGGATTGATGCTATTTGCTTGGTTTTTGGTCGGCCTTGCTGCTGGCCTAATTGCTGGTGTTGCGGGTACTTACGTGTACCTGGATCAGAAGTTTCAGAAGGCTGTGAAGGAGGTGCTTGATGGTATCCAAGAAGAGCTCGCGCGATTTGCTGACGAGTGACGACCCAGAGCTGCGCGGCAAGCGCGACATGGCTTTGTCGCTACTGAAGCGTGGTACTGATCGTAACAAGATCATCCAGGCAACAGGCTTCACGTCGGAAGAACTGTTCATTATCGAGCAGTCATACTACGACAGCCGACAGGAGCTGTCGCCCCGCAATATGCGCATTAAGCAACTTGACCGGCTTGATGCACTGGTCGATATGGCCTACTCGCAAATCGAGATGTTTGGCCTTGCTGACGAGAAGGGCAATTGGGGGCAAAACCTCCAAGCTGTTCTTGCCGTTCTTCGTGAAATCTCTGAGGTTGCGAACTTGAAGCGTCAGACTGTGACGCATGAGATTCGTGTGATCGAAGAGAAGCAGGTGAGTGTCATGGTGTCGTACACAAACCAAGTGCTTGAAGAGTTCACGGCACTCATGTACCCACACTTGGCACCGAAGGCTAAGAAGATGTTGGAGACTAATAAGGCCGATTGGTTTGCTCAGGCTGTGTCGAAGCCTGCTGCGCTGCTTGAGGCTACTGTTGAGATGGAGGGTGACTGATGCTGCCTTTTGGGGCTGTCGCTAAGCAGTTCTCTGATGCTCAGCGTCTTGAAGTGTGGCGCAACAACCCTGCTAAGTGGGCGGAGGACCACGGTTTGTTCATGTGGTCTAAGCAGCGTGAAGTCGCCCGCAGTGTTGTTGAGCACCAAAAGACGTTGGTTGTCACTTCTAACGGCGTAGGCAAGGACTTTCGGTTAACCGAAAAATTGCCTACTCCTACAGGATGGACGACCATTGGAGATGTGAAGGTAGGAGAGTACGTTCTTGATGAGCTGGGCAACCCAACCAAGGTTACTGGCAAGTCAAGAATCTTCCACCATGACCTTGTGAAGGTCATCTTCAATGACGGTGCAGAGTTTATCTGTTCGCCTAACCACGAGTGGGTAACACTCAACTTCAACGAGGCTAAGAAGGCACGTAAGCGTATTGAGGGTGACTGGCGTAATGGCTGGTCTTATGGTCGTACCCGTGAGACGCGGGAGATTATGTCGTCTCTGCGACATGGTAAGCAGAACCAGGCTAACCATTACGTTCCGATTAACGCTCCAATTGTCGGACAAGAAGCTGATCTGCTGATTGATCCCTACGTTCTTGGTGTGTGGCTCGGTGACGGTCACTCATGCGACCCTTGCATTACTATTGGTGAGCGAAAGAAGCATATCAAGCAAATCTTCGCTGAAAAGGGTATTAAGCTTCGTCAGTATTCTTATCACTCGGATACGGCTGAATGTCTTGCTTTTACTCATCAAGGTTACAGGGCTAAGCTGCGTGAGCTTGGTGTGCTGAACAACAAGCACATTCCCCAGGCGTATCTGCGTGCATCCATCGAGCAGCGCATTGATCTTCTGCGTGGTCTCATGGACACTGACGGCTTCAACGCTGGTACGAAGACTGGGACTGCTGTCGGTGTTGACTTCATGAACGAGCAGCTTGCGACAGGTGTCGTTGAGCTGATTCGTTCCCTTGGTGTGCGCTGCTCTGTCTCCAAGGAGCGGACGTACCTGAATGGTGAAGATGTTGGTCCTCGCTGGCGTATGGTGTTCAACCCTACGTTCGACCCGTTCACGCCCGGTTCTGTGAAGAGCCTTGAGCGCCCAGAACAGGACGCTCAGACTTCGCGCAAGACTGTTCGTACCATTGTCGATGTCGTGCCAGTGCCGACTGAGCCAACCCAGTGTATTGAGGTGGACTCAGAGAGTCACATGTACCTCGCGGGTGAGCACATGGTGCCAACCCACAACAGCCGACTCTCTGCAATGCTCGTTAACTGGTGGGTGGACACGCATCCTATCGATGATACGACGGTTGTCACCACGGCGACTAACTGGAAACAGGTTCGCAACGTCCTGTGGAAAGAAATACCCCGTGTGAAGGCTGACGCTGGCATCGGTGGAAAGGTTAACGCCGATGCGACGTGGAAGATGGGAGATCGACAAGACCCTATCGCCTTTGGTATGAAGCCAGATGATAAGGACGAGTCCGGTTTTCAGGGTGTCCACGACCAGTATGTTCTCGTCATCATGGACGAGGCGGGTGGCATCTCAAAGGAAATCTTCACAGCTGCTGACGCTATCACGACAAACAAGTTTGCCCGCATCCTCGCTATCGCGAACCCTAATGACCCCTCATGTTACATGGCTGAGGTCTACAAGCGTGAGATGCGCCTGAAGCCTGAAGAGCGCTCATGGAACATTATCCAGTTCGGGGCATATGACACTCCTAATTTCACGGGCGAAGTTGTACCCGTCGAAGTTGCGACCCGTCTTGTGCAGGTTGACTGGGTTGAGGCCCGTAAGAAGGAATGGGGCGAGGATGACCCCCGTTTCGTCGCACGTGTCCTCGGTGAGTTCCCTGACGTGTCTGATGATGGTCTGTTCAACATGGGGCGTGTCATGCAGTCTATGGAGGCTTACGACACTTCGGAGCCGGATGAGGGTATGCCGATTGTTATTGGTGTTGACGTTGCTCGTTATGGTTCCGACAGTTCCGTGATCGTGTCTAACCAGGGTGGCTACATTCAGATTCATGGGCGTTACCAGGGGTTGAACGGTCCTGAGCTTGCTCGTAAGGTTGGTGAGCTTGCTACTGAGCTGGGGGCTGTCGAGATTCGTATTGACGCTATCGGTGTCGGTGCATCTGTGCTGGATAGTATCTACAATTTCGTGCCAGCAAACATTTCCGTCGTCGGTATTCATGGCAACGCGAAGTCCGGGGATAGCACGAAGTGGTACAACTATCGCGCGGCTATGTACGATCAGTTCGCTAAGGCTGTCGCTGATGGGCGTGTGTACCTTCCTGACGATGAAGAGCTATACAAAGAGATCGCTTCGATCAAGTACGAGTATCGTGGGTCCGCAATGCTCATTGAATCGAAGGAAAACATGCGCAAGCGCAAGGTGAAGTCTCCTGACACTCTCGATGCTGTCATTTATGCATATCAGAACATTGATGCGATTATGGCTGGGGACTCTGAAGGCCAGTACTTTTCGCCGGATGACCTGTTGGATACTGATGAGCTATTTGACTTCGAGTTTGAGGACGCATTATCTGTATTTCTAGCATGATAGGCTTGTTGTATGAAGTATGAACAGAGGTTTCAAGAAGCTCTAGGGGCATTCTCTCAGTCCCTTGCGCGTCTTCGACAGGAGGATATTGGGTGGTTGCCTTTGTCAGCTGTCGAAGGCGCTGATTCGATGATTACTCTTGATGTTATTCGAGACCACTCTGCGCGTGCACGTCGCTTGGCTACGCTTAATCCGATTGTTAAGCGCGGCCTTGTTGTGCGTAATGCGTACATGTGGGGTGACCCTGTTGTCTACAAGGGTATGACCCGTCCTTCTCGTAAGGTAATTGACGAGAACTCTAAGGCGTGTTTTAGCGTTCAGGCGCGTGTCCGTGATGAGCAGTCTTTCAACACGGATGGTTGCGTCATCTACTTGATCGACAAGGCGACGAAGACTGTCTCGCCTGTTCCGCTGATGCGTCTCGCAGGTGTGGCTACTGATGATGCGACAGGTGATGTCGTCGCGCTCCTGATCAACCCAGTAGAAAACGGTCAACCCCAGTGGTACATGCTGTGGGACCGGGCAGGTGTGAAGATCAATGCGACTAACTACAAGGTGAATCATCGTCTGACTGCTGTGTACGCGACAGTGAACAGGCTTGCTGCCGAGCACTACGGCAAGCCTGATCTGATGAGCGCCATGTCTTACGCCCAGAGGTACAAGGAACATCTGGAAATTGCTCACCTCATGGAGAAGTCACTGGCAAAGCTGGCATTTAAGGCGACGAGTGTCAATGCTAAGCAGCAGCAGGCGGTTATGGCTCGTATGCCCGGTCCTGGTGTCGGTGGTACTGCTTCGATTGGTGCCGGGCAGGACATTCAGGCAATTAACAAGGCCGGCGCGGGTGTCGATTTCTCGGCAGGTACACCTCTCGCGGCTATGGTGTCGGCGGCCCTAGATATCCCCTTGTCGGTGCTGCTGACGGATGGCTCGGCTGGTGGCCGACAGGGCGCTGAGACTGCTCTTGAAGACCCAACGTTTAAGGCGTTGGAATTGCGTCGTCAGTTGCATATCGACATGTTGAATGAGATTGCGCTGGCTCTCGGCATTAAGGTGCAGATCGAGTATGGTTCGATTAATAATGACCAGACGCACCGCCGTATCCAGTCTTTGACTCTTGCATATCAGAATGGTGCGTTGCATCAGATTGAAATGCGTTCTGGCGTGTTACAGTTGTTGAAGATTGCTGGGTCTTTGCCGTTGGAAGATTTGCCTGAGTTGCCTTCTGAGGATGAAGGCGAGGAAGATTCGACAACGACGAAGAGTGATGAAGACGGGCGTGCGACTGGTGTCGGACCAATGTCTGATGGAACAAATGATAACCGAGATAGGGGGACCGATGCATAAGTTGCACGAGTCTACGGCTGCTGCTGGTACTGAGTCTCTTGGTGAGGGCAAGTACCGCATCAGAATCATCGTGCCCGGCCAGGGTTCGAGTGGTATTTACACTGCTGAGAACTTGGCTGAGTCTGCGCCTTTGTTTAAGGCGGGCACGGAAATGTTTATTGACCACCCTACCGAGACTGAAGAGTGGGAGCGCCCAGAGCGGTCTATTCGTGACTATGCTGGTGTGTTCCTTGAAGATGCTACTGTCGGCGAGGATGGGGCGCTTTACACAGTGTGTCAGGTGTTTTCGGGCGTGAATGATCTTATTAAGGATAAGTGGGAGCATATCGGTGTTTCCATTAACGCCTGGTGTAATGATCCTATTGCGGAAACAGGTGTTGTTCCTGTTTTCTCTGGTGTTCGATCAGTTGACTTTGTTACCGCGCCGGGGGCGGGCGGCGCTATTATTGATCTGCTAGAATCAAATAGGAACAACTCTATTACTAAGGAGGGAACTGTGGACGAGTCCAAGTTCAATGAGTTTAAGGGTGAGGTGGCTTCTCTTATTGAAGCCATTGGCTCTAAGCTCGATTCTGTGATTGCTTCTATTGAAGAGGCCAAGGTGGAGGAACCAGCTGAAAAGGTTGAAGAGGCATCTGTCGATGTTGATTCGGCTATTGATGCTGGTAAGAAGATTGCCGAGTCTGGTCTGCCGGAGGCGGCTGCCGCTCGTGTTCGCGAGGCTGTGAAGAATGGTGCGGAAGTGGACGCAGCTCTTGAAGCTGAGCGTGCATATCTGAAGGAGGCTGTGGCTGCTACAGCTACCCCTGTTGTCGATGAAGCTAACTCCCTCAAGGAGTCTTACAAGAAGATTGGTTGGGCCTGATATGGCTATCAATAAGTTCACAGTCCCGGTTGTTGCTGACAACCAGATTTTCGAGTACAGCGATATTCTCTCGCTGGCTATCAATGACAAGCAGGCTCATCTGAACCCAGGTGATCCTGTTGTCATCAACAAGGAGAACGGTATTGCGGGTATCCTTCAGACGAAGGTTGCCCCAAAGACTGGTCAGACGTATGACAGCGCCTATGCTGTTATGACGAAGCCGACTTATGGCCTTAATGGTCCTGGCTATGCGTCCGTCCGCGTCAAGGGTGGCGTGTTTGAGCTGATGGTTAAGGTTAGCCCTAATGAAGGTGATACAGGTAGCCCTGTCTATCTGAAGGAGGCTACAGGTGCTGGAGCCCGACCTGAGATCACGACTACTAAGGCTGAGGGTGATGTCGTGCTCGGCTGGCTGAAGGAAGCATCCCCCGTTCTTGGTAGTAGCGCCGAGACTCGTAAGTGCCAGGTTGTTCTGGCCCCCGCTAAGATCGCCTGATAGGAGTAATAATGCGTTTCAAGAACCAAGAAGAGTTCAACACCTGCCTGTCGGAGGCCCTTGCAGGCAACCGCATCGACCAGGCTCGTCTGAAGGAGTCTCTCACCTCCGATCAGCTCGCGCCGATGTTCATTAATGCAGCAAACGTCCGCTTCGAGGACGTTTACAAGAACACTGAGACGATTTGGAATAAGATCGCTCAGAAGGAACTGTTGACGGACTTCCGCCCAGCGGCCTACATGTCGCTAGAGTCCGATATTACTTCGACTCCTATCGACAACGGTGGTTTTACCCATGTCCAAGGCACTCTCCCTCACGTGCCGGAGCTGACCCCCTACCCGACGATGAGTTATGTCGCGAACGGACGTTTCATCGAAACGTCCAAGCATGGTGCTCGTGTCCAGTTCTCCTTTGAGGCGTTCGTCAACGATCAGTGGAACGTCATCGAGCGGTTCCCCAGTGATGCGGGAGAACTGGCTGCACGCACTGAGGATGTTCTGGTCCTCCTTCAGCTGTTTGACCCCGCCACGAAGGCACTGCGTGCCGACGTGTTCTCTGCTGCTAATGGTACGCAGCTCGATCTGTCGAAGGTGCCGGATGAGATCAAGGGTGCTGCTACTGGCTCTGCCGGTGCGGTGCCTTTGACGCTCGATTCGCTGGCTGCTGCACGCTTCCAAGCGCTCAACACGAAGCACAATGGCCGCATCGTCACTGTGCCCAACGGCTTTGTCCTGCTCTGTGCTCCTGCTCTTGCTGAAGTTGCGAAGAACTACATTCGCATCACTCAGATTGAGCGCACCAATGGTAAGGACAAGTATTACATGGCTAACCCGGTGTCGGACATCGAGGTTGTCTCGTCCGATCTCGTTGGCCTACTCGGTGGCGAGAAGGCGTGGGTGCTGCTTCCCAAGGGTGGCAAGACTGCTGCTAAGCAGACCCTTGTTAAGACCTCCATGCGAGGCCGTGAGACCCCGGAGCTCCGCGTTCACAACGCGACCGGTGTCCTTCTCGGTGGTGGCTCTGTCGACTACCGCGAGGGGTCGTTTGACAATGACGATGCTGAGGTCCGTATCCGGCAAATTGCCGGTGCTGGCATCGTCAACTACGACGGTATCATTGGTTCCAACGGAGCCTGATAGCGTAGTTATCGTAAGGCCCGCAGCTTAGTTAACCTCTAGGCTGCGGGCCTTGCTATACTAGGTTTTATGAGCGAGATTGATTTTACTTCCCCTATTGGACAGGTGCGTGTCCTTATTCCAGATTTGCGTAAGTTGGAGGACTTGCGTGATCTTCGTAAGGAGCCTCGTTACTTGTTTACTGACGAGGAGATTGGTGCGTTTCTCGCTGTTAATGGTGGTAACGTAAAGTTGGCTGCTGCTGACGCTTGTGATGCTATCGGCATGGACAAGTCGTTGCAGCTGCTTGTTCTGAAGACAGACGACAAGCAGACGGACGGCGCTAAGTTGTTGTCTGCGATTGTCGGTCGTGCTAGGCAGTTGCGTGCGTCGGCTCGTGAGGATGAAATCAGCAACCTTTGTTTCGATGTTGTGCATCCTACGTTTGAGCCGGTTGATTGGGTGGTGAACTTCTGATGGGTTTGTCGATTGATCCTAATATCCACCCGTTGTTTATGCACGCTTCATATTATCCCTTGCAGTTGTTGGCTAATACGAAGGTGGCCGTGTACAAAACATCAGATACCGTGTCGTATGACTGGACTGCCGAGGATGGGCTGTCGGCTAAGCCAAATGGTCCTGTGTGGACTGGTTGGGCGAACGTGACTCCTAACGTTGACTGGCGTGCCCGCAATCGTGAGTGGGCTGGCGAGGTCACAGGTGTTCATGCGTACCGTGTTCAGCTGTTGCATCTTGATAAGAACGAACTTGTGCCACGGGACTTGTGGGGTGATCCTTCCCAGCGTGTGTCGTTTGCTGAGGGTATGCGTGTACAGATTGACGAAATGCCAGCTGATACTCGCGTGGAGGGCTTGAAGTTGATTGTCCGTAATGCTCAGATAGATACCCTTAATTGGCAGGTTACGCTTTTGTGTGATGTCGAAACGGGGGATACTGCTCATGGCTAGGACAAAGAAGACTGTACGCTACGACGGTCGTGTTGCCGGCATTAAGGTCTCGGTCGAGTCTGATCGTTATGGTGTTGCTGCGAAGGCGAAGAAGAAGATCATCGACGCTGCGTGGAAGAAGGTTGATGCGGCTGCTAAGGCTGCTGCTGCTGCATCTACTGCGTATGGGCGCGCGCTGATTGGGACTGATCCTAGGCGTGTCGATACAGGGTACATGCAGGAGACGTTCAGTGTCGATGCCTCTAAGGGTGGCAAGGTCGTTGAGATTGGCTGGCACAAGTGGGATAAGGACAAGCCATACTATGCGTGGCAGGAAAATGGTACGCATAGTAGGCGTACGACTGGCTATCTTCGTTCTGGTTTGCGTGGCAAGCCTCGTGGTGATAGCGCGAAGAGGGGCATTACCCCGGCTAAGTATTTGCCTCGTGTAACAGCTGTGTTCCGTGAAGAGTTCTATGGGAGGCTGAAGTGAAGGACCGGACTCTAGAGTTTGACGAGGCTTGCCTGGCTCTTTTGCGCACGATCAAAGGCATTGAGGTTTTTGATTCATTTGCTCGTGATGTGCGTGTTCCGCTGTACATCGTGTATCACGGTGGTGCTGAGATTAACCGACAGCTAGAAGAGTACATGTCACTAGGTGGCCATGCTCAGGATGTGTACGAGCATCCATTCCAGATTGATGTGTATAGTGAAGATAAGAAGCTTCTCAATCGGCTTGTGTCGGTTGTGAAAGAAAAGCTCATTGGGGTTGTATTGATTGAAGGGTCTAACGGTGTCAATATTGCTGCGTCGGTTGGTACTGACAGCGATTTTGATTCTACATTGCGTCCTACGATCTATCAACGAAATATGAGTTTTTACGTGAACCTAGACAGAGGGGACTGATTATGCGTGTTCGTAACAGGCACACAGGCATTGTGTGTGAGAAGTCTGAAGCGGAGCTGGCTGTTCTGCCGGACATGTACGACATCGTTGATGACGATACGCCCATCACACAGCCTAAGTGCTGTGGTGTAGATGATATTATTGAAGACGACAATGACACTTCCAAGAAGGAGGAAGACTGATGCCCAAGATGTTGTCGCCGAACACCACTATTTGGTGGGTTCCGGCTGATGCCATTACTAATGTTGATGACCTGTTTAAGGCTGCTACCTACACTGGTGGCTCAGCTAAGGCGGTTGACATCAGCTGCGCGATTGCAGCTGGTATGACACTCGGTGCAACGGACTCTGACACGGACGACTCGCGTACCATTTGCGATTCTGGTAACGCGAAGACCCCGACTATTGCGAACTATGAAGCGTCTCTGACTTTCTTCCGTGAGGCTATCGCGGCTGGTCAGAAGGCGGCAGGTAACACCTCTGTGTACGACAAGGCGTTCCAGCTCTTTAAGAGGGGAACCCTTGATGGTATCAAGGAGGGGTACCTTGTTCAGCGGATTGGCTTCCGACAGGGCACTGCTGTCGAGGCCGGTATGGAGCTGTCGGCCTTTAAGGTCGTGCCGGACAATCCGAAGGACGAGCTTGGAGACGGCGACAAGCCAATCCAGTTCACCGTCCCGTTCTTGCCACAAGGCTATATGGAGCTGAACAAGGCTGTCACTGCCTGATCGGTTCTGATAGAATACCCCCGTACCTCCGAGGTGCGGGGGTATTCTTCTATCTGATTGGAGTAGACATCATGGCTTTTGAGTTGTCTAAGATTATCTCGTCTATCAAGCCTACGGTCAAGGCTATTGACGTGCCGCTGAATACTGAGAACGCTGAGCGTTTCGCCCAACTGATCGAGGTCGCTAAGACCGCGCAGTTGCACGAGGCACCAATGTCCCGTTCTATTACTGACACCTCGCCGGGTGTCGAGCTGCAAGAAGAGCTTGAGGAGCTTCGTAAGGAAACGATCACTCTTCGTCTGCGCGCGCTGTCGAACAAGGAACTTTACGTGCTGAAGCGTAAGGTGTGGGAAGACCCGTTCTTCTCCATGAAGAACAAGAGCGCCGAAGAAAAGGCTGTTATTGAAATTGAGCGTGAAGATCGTCTGATGGAGTATGTTATTGCCCGCGCCTGTGTCGAGATTATCGACAATGAGACTGGTGAGTCGAAGAATAGCTTGTCGGATGATGAGGCTGCGGAGCTGCGTGGTCATCTGCCTGAGTTCCTGTGGGTGCAAATCTGCGGTACATGGAGGGACGCGCAAGACCTCGGCGCTGTCGTGTCGGAGGCGATCAGTGACCCTACGTTTCGTGGGGACGGAGCTGAGCAAGCAGGAGAACCAGTGGATGATTCTTCTGCTGAAGACAGCGAGAGCGGAGAGTAAGCCCCCGACACTATTCACAGGCGCTCATGGCATGTTTGCTCGCATGGTGCCTGTGTTTATTGGTGATGAGCTTGACTCGGAGCCGATAGATCAAACTGAATACACTAACTTGGATATTGCCTTGGCTGCGGGTTATCAATACTATCTTGATAGTCTGTGTAACAAGTGCGGTACGCCGCTTTGGTACGGTCGTAGTGAGCATAGTGCAATTGAGTTTCATGTTGAGACATCGACGTGTTATTCGTGTGCTGAGCTTGACCGTCATCGTGAGCACGCGAAGGAAACCAAGCCGGGTGAAAGCACATACACGGTGATGAGTACTGTCGAGTATTCGGACGGTACGAAAGAGCCAATGCCTTCACCTCTTGAAGCGCTTGAGCAAGTTAGGTAGGAACTGTCCCTGGTATCATTGGAGTGGTACCAGGGACATTTTCTATGTAGAGGATTAAGACATGGCAGATGAGTCAATCAAGATCGACATTGACGTTAACGCTGCTGGTGCGGATAGAGCCGCCCAGAGCATTGGTGCTCTGGAAAAGCAGATTGGTTCGCTTCAGAGTGCTGTCGCTGCACTGAAGACACCTTCTGGCCGTGGGGGTTCTGTTCTTGATTCTTTGCAGCTTGACAGCTCGAAGGTAAAGAATCTGAAGGACTCTGCATCCGCACTGAAGTCTGTGGCAGATGCGCTTGGCTCGTTGAATAAGGCTGCTGGGGACGCGAGTAAGGCTGATCTGTCGGCGGGTGTCGATAAGGCTGTATCGGCGTATCGACAGTTCATCCGTGAGACTCGCACGATGAACAACCTGAGCAAGGATCATATCGCTAAGCTGAGGGATACTGCCTCAGCTATGCGTGAGGTGGCTTCTGCGTCTAATGCTATGGCTGAGGCTGAGAACAAGGCGAAGAAGGCCCAGGCTCAGTTGAATCAGTCGCAGGCGCGTAAGACTGAGGCTCAGGCTGAAAAGCTGCGTGCGCAGGCATCTGTGAAGCGTGAGGATAACGCTATTCCTTTGCAGAGGCAGAAGGGTCGGGACGAGCGTAACCTGGTAAAGACGAAGGGTAATGAGGCTGCTCGCCTTGCTGAGATTCAGGCGCTTACTACTTTAGAGCAGGCAGAGATCAGGGCTGCTGCAACGACGGCTTCTGGTGAGGCTAAGCGTGAAGCGGCTGTTGCTAGTGCATCTGCGCGCATTGGTGCTGCTCGTGAGGCTGAAGCAGCTCGTACTGAGCGTGCTCGTATCCGTGAGGAAGAGCTGACTAAGCGTCAGGCTATTCGCTCGGATGCTAGTACTGCGCGCAATAACGCTCGTGCGAGTGAGAAGGCGATTGAGAACGTCCGTTATGCTGCGCGCGACATGGCCGTGTATTACGGTGCTATCACGGCTGGTATTGGTCGTGTGGTGTCTGCTGCTGCTCAGGCCGGTATTGCGCAGGAGCGCGCGTTTGCTGACGTGGAGCGTACCGCTCAGGGCACGACAAGGTCACTTAGTGAACTGAAGAGTGCTTACACGGAACTGTCCACGAAGACCACCACATCTTTTGCTGATCTGTCGAAGATTGGTACGCTCGGCGCGCAGATGAACATTCCGACGAACAAGTTGAAGGACTTTACGAAGGCTGTCGCTGAGTTCTCGACTGTTACCGGAATGGAAGTTGAGTCTGCTTCTACTGCGTTTGGCCGTTTCGGTGAGATGATGGGCAAGCTGCAAGAGTCCGCACCTGGCAAGGGTGATGGTTACGCTGTGCTGGCTAACCAGATTGCTGATCTTGGTGCGAAGTCCGTGGCGACTGAGCCTGAGATCGCTAACATGGCTGTGTCGATTGCTGCTCAAGGTAAGTCGGCTGGCTTTACTCAGAATGAGATTCTTGCCCTGTCGTCTACGTTATCGTCGCTCGCTATCCCGAAGGAATGGGCGCGCGGCTCGCTTCAGCGTATCTTCAACTCGATCAATGCTGCCGCTGCTGAGGGCGGCGAGAAGATGCACACCTATGCCCAGGCTGTCGGTGTGACTGACGCTGAGTTCCAGAAGTTGTGGCGTGACGACCCAAACAAGGTGTTCCAGGGCATCTTGCAGAACCTTGCAGGTATTGGTGACAAGGTTGAGAAGGCTCAGGCGATTAAGGACTTGGGCTTCAAGAACGTGCGTGACGTTGAATTGCTGTCCCGTATGTCGAACAGCGTTGGCTTGTATGTGGAGCAGTTGAAGGAGGCCGAGAAGGCTTCTAAGGGAACGACGTTCATTGATGAGTCGATGGGTATCATCATGGATACCTTGTCGGCTAAGATTCAGGCTTTCCAGCACGCTTTGCAGAACGCGGGCGCGGCTATGAACTCTAGCTTCATGGTGCCATTCAAGCTACTTATCACCCTTGCGACAGGTGTCGTTAACGCTTTCGCTAAGTTGCCTGCCCCTATTCAGGCGTTTGTTGGTGCGCTCGCGGCTGTGGCGACAGTGCGTGTGGGTCTCATGGCTGCGAAGGCTGCGGCTGTGTCGATGTCGGCTACGTACTTGCAGATGCAGAACCGTATGTTGCAGGCGACAGGCGCGCAGAAAGCCTCGTGGAGTGTCGTGTGGCAGGCTATTCGTCAGGCTCAGACGGCTACTGTTCAGTATGACTCGGCTCTTGCGTCGAACATCGGTACTGCTAATGCTGCGGCTGCTGCTAATCAGCGTCTTGCTGCTGCGGATAACATGGTGGCTGCTGCGGCTGGTAAGGCTGCTGCTGCGAAGGGTGCTCAGAGCGCTGCTCAGGCTGCATCTGCTGCGGCTGCTGGCGCTCAGGTTGCGTCGAGTGCTGGTCAGGCTGTGGGCGCTCTGTCTAAGGTGTCTGCTGTTGGTTCTGGCTTGTTGTCGATGTTTGGTGGGCCTTGGGGTATTGGTATTTCCCTCGCTTTGACTGCTGTATCAGTCGGTGCTACCTATTTGGCTGATTCGTTCCAGGATGCGTCGGCTAAGGCCGACACGTTTAAGAACGCTGTGGGCGGTTCTTCGGCTATCTTGAACTCTTTGGCTCAGGATACGAAGGAAGTTGGAGATGGTACTCAGACTAGCTTTACTGAACTGAACGCTACGATTGAGCAGAATGGTGAAGTTCTGACTGCTAACGGTCAGGCGCTTGGTTATTACGTAGATAAGTCCGGTCAGGTCGTTCAGGCTACCCACGAGCAGGCCGAGGCTATGGGTTACTCTACCTTGAAGATCGGTGAACATACCCAGGCGTTGATTACGGATGCCATTCAGGGTTCTGAGGCTTTCAAGGGCATGTCGAAGGAAACCAAGCAGGCTCTTGTCGATATGGGCTTCTCGTATGCTAAGTACATCAAGCTTGCGTCTACCTCTGAGGCTCAGGGTGGTGGCAAGGCTGCGGCTGATGCGTATGTTGATGGGTATATTGCTCAGATTCAGGCTCGTTCTAATGAGGCTGCTCAGGCATCCTTGAATCGTGGTGAGGGTGCCGAAGGTATCGACTTTAATACGCGCAAGTACGACGACCAGATTAGTGCCCTGCAAGGCTTGAAGTCGAACACTGAGGGTGTCGGTGGCGCTATGCGCGACGCTCTGAATGACGCGATTCTTTTCGGTCAAGGTGTCGAAGAGACAGGTGAACAGGCAGAAGAAGCCGGTCTGAAGGTTGGTGACGCTAAGGGCGAGTTCCATAGCATGGCAGAGGCTATTCGCTCTGTCCTTGACGAGATGTTCTCTTCGACAGACGCGGCTGCTGCTCTCGATTCGTCGTTGCAACAGGTGTACGAGTCGATGCAGGAGCATGGCACGTCGATGGACCCGAACAGCCCGGACGGCCAGGCGAACATTGCTGCTATCTCGGATTACTTCGAGAAGATGGGCAACGCAGCTGCGGCAGGTATTGAGGAAATGGGTCTGACCGGCGAGCAGGCGTACCAGTACGCTCAGCAGTCGATCCAGGACACTATTGACTTCCTTGCTGCTCAAGGTTTCGACATGAGCCAGTTCGAGCAGCAACGCGACACTATGGCCGCGATTATTGCCCAGCCTTACCAGTCCGGCGAGGTTGACCATAGTGCGACGGATGCGTCACTTGGTCAGATGGTTGATAATGCGGCTCAGGCCGTGTCGCAGGCTCAAGGTTTCCTTGGCAAGGTGCAGGCTATCTGGAAGTCGATTCAGGGCTACTTGGGTGCGATTGGTGGCTCGAAGTCGAAGACTGGTAAGGGTTCGTACACTGCGGGTCAAAAGTCCAAGATTCGTATGCCAACCTTTGCTAACCGTAACAATGGTACGTCGGCGTTTAGTGGTAACAACTTCAAGGCTAAGCCGTCTCGCTCCGGTGGCGGGGGTGGTGGCGGCCGTTCGCCTCGTTCCGGTGGAGGTGGCGGCGCGTCTCGTGCTCGTAAGGAAACGAAGACGGCTGCTGAGATTTTCGAGGACTTCCTTAGTCGTCTGAAGTCTGCGCTCGATAAGGCGCTCACTACTTGGTGGCGCTCTACGACTGCGCAGGATAATTACCATAAGGGTCTTAATTCTTTGCGTAAGGACGTGGAGAACACGACCAAGAAGGTGAGTGATCTTCGCAAGGAGAACGAGAAACTTGCCTCCGACATGCGGAAGAACGAGCAGGAACTTCATGATGCTGAGTTCTTCCATGCTGTCGCCTTGAAGTATGGCGACACTGAGCGCGCGCAGTCTACTCAGGTTGATATTGACGAGGCTAAGCAGAAGATCAACGAAGGCCAGACGAAGATTGCTGATAACGACAAGGAGATTGCAACCCTCCAAGCCGGGCAGTTTGCTCTGAAGGGTTACACGGAGGCGGCTATTGCTAACCGTGAGGCTTTGCGGTCGTTGCAGTCTCAGATGATCGGTCTGATCGAGGCGTATGCTGCTGCTGGTCATTCGACACAGGAGATCGAGGCGTACACGCAGAGCTTGAAGCGCCAATTTATTGACCAGGTTACTCAACTTGGGTTCAACCAGGGTGAAGTTACTGAACTGGCTGGGGCTTTCGACAGCTTGACTTCTACTATCGGTCAGGTTCCTCGTGAGGTGAAGGAGCATGTGACGGATAACGGCACTGTCGGTTCGACGCAGAGTGCGATTGATGGTATTCACGCTGATCCTGTGACTGTTCCTGTTAGACCCAGTCAAACTACTATACCTGTTACCCTGCAAGTGAGATGGGATCAGACATGGTGGAATAGCGCACCTAAGCCAGGTCCGTGGAGGTCTGGCTATGTCTTCCCCGGAAAGTATGACGGTGGACTTATTAAGCAGCCTGACTTCCACAATGTGCCAGGGTTTGCAGGAGGTGGCCTGCTGCCCGGTCGTCCACCTGCTAACCCGAAGGCCGACAACCTCATGGCTACGGACGGCAAGGGCATGTTCCGTGTTCGTAGTGGTGAGTACGTGATTTCTCAGCCTGCTGTAGATTTCTATGGCAAGGGATTCATGAACGCACTGAACACGATGCAGGTTCCTGTTTCGGCTGGTGGCGTTTACCAAGTGAGCGCTGGTGATGGTCTTGTTACAATTAACCCAGCTCAATTTAATCAGTTGGTGAAGGCGGTGTCGATGTCGGTTATGCTGGACGGACAAGCGATTAGCCGCAATATCAACCACACAAACGAAGGGTATGGTAATAGGGGTGTCTACTAGGGGTTGTGCAACGAGAGAGGTTTTCTTCAGTGTCGGGGACTCATTCATGAGTTGGTTCCCCGCACCTGATGAAAGCCCTGTGTCTGATCAAGTTCACTCCGGTGAAGGTGTCCAAAACCTACTCAATGGTTTTGCCGACATCCAAGGCTCATACTATGGACATAAAAAGTACGAGCTTACTTGGTCGTATCTGAACCGTAAACAAGCTGATCTTTTTCGTCGCCTGTTTATGAACCGTACTGGTGAATGGGTGACTTATGCTGACCCTTTCACCATGAACAATATGCTGTCCCCGTTGATGTCTCTACCATACCTTCACTACTACGCAGCGACACCACTTGCATTTAACGACTGGGGCAAGCAAGCATTGTTCCCTACGAAGGAGCTTGATAGTGATAGTGGGCATAGGGGTGTCATTCTAAAACCAAACATCCTTAACCAACAAAACAAGTTCTCTAGCTACTTCGGTGATCTTAATGGCCGTCAAGAAAGTAATAGCCTTAGCAAGCCAGGTAGCTATACAGAACGTGTAGCTATCCCGGATGGCTATGTTGGTGAGTTCTATATCAAGGGGCATGAAGACGACAAGCAACCCTTTAATTGGAGGTTTACATCTAAGGACCGTAATTGGGGACCAACAATTGTAGAAGCTAAAGTGAAGAACAGGGTTGCTATTATTGAACAGGGTATTTGGGAAATTGAAATGTCCCCGTACACCGAAGGCCACCTGTCATGGTGTGCATTGAGGGTTACACCTACTGAGGGATATAATCAAAGATATCAGTTCATTAGTAATCCATCGGCGTATTACTTCTCGTATCCGTCCGGTGGTGGTAATTTGCAGGTTGTTCCTGGGACAGCACGAGTCATCACTGTGAATAATGCTCGTGGACACTTTACGGCTTCAGTTACACTTGAGGAGGTATGGTCGTGGTAATGAATGCTATTGGGTTTCCTAGCAATAAACTGGCTGATTGGGCTGTCGTTGAAGACTGTGTATCCCTCGATAGGGGTGCATCTACGGGCGGTTTCTCTGAGTACACCCTGTCTGGTACTGGGTTTGTTGAAGCGGCGGACGCGATTGATCGTGAGGTTATCCTCGATGATGTTCGGTTTGGTCGTACCCACGCTTTTGTGCGGTCGATTACGAACACCCCTTGGTCTTGGTCGGCTACACTTAACGACCCTTTCTATCGGCTGAACATCAATAGCTCTATTGCCCCTGTATATAACGTAACAGTTGGTGATGTCGTGCTGCACTTTTTCAAGAATGTCACCTCTGAAACACCCAAGATTTATGTGGCTAATAGCAGGCATAAGTCTAATCCGTTCTCAAATGGGTATGACAACACCATTACACAGTTCGCTCACAAGAAGCTGTCCTTTGCTGGTGGAAAAGGTAATTTGTGGGCAATGCTGAAGTCTTTCCTATCTGCTAAGGATTATCAGATTACTTGGATATATGACACCATTGTTGTTTTCGAGAACCATACAATTCTTAACAGGTTTCAAGGATACACTAAGGATTATAGTATTGAGTTTGGTGTTGATGAGCCATTCAGCAGTATCGAGTGTGTGTATTACGATGACCGGATGACTAAGCGACTTAGCCGTGGTACCGCTGCATACCCTTCTGGCGTTCAACAGCGTACAGGTGATCCAGTTAATCCAAATGAATTGCCTGTAACGATTTTGTGGCCACCATTTAATTACGAAGATGACATCACTAAGCAAATTGCTAAAGGTGAAGTATTGTCTGTTGAAGCAGGTGAGACGAAAGAGTTCGTACTTGAAGCGGATGCAATTATCAACAGTATTTATGCACAACCAGTCTGCAAGATGCCCAACGATATATATCCGGGTATCGCGGATACTGCTGGTAGGATTTCACTTAACACCAGTAAGTACTCTGTTGTTGGTAAGGACAACAAGCCGATTACGCCTGCCCAGTGGTACGCAGAAGGCGGTGACGTTCGTGTCGAGCTTGGCGATGAACCCAACCAATTGAAGGTTATTGTTACAGGCATGTCAAATACTCGACTAGCCCCATTCCGCCTTGGTGAGTCAGATGGTCAGACTGATTACAACACTCTACAGATTTGTGGGACTGGGTTTGTGTACGAGAAGAAGACCCTCGTATTCCAAACTGGTTACACTCCTGTAACGGACCCAGTTAAGATTGAGTCTCCCTTTATCAACACAATTGACGAGGCTTACGAAGCGTGCATGTATGGTGCCCAGTCTGCTTTCGGGCGACGAGTTAGCCTTGACTGGACAGGAGCTAATCCGCTTAATGAGGCGTACACTGATGTGAAGTACCAATTTGGCCAACCACTGCCTGTAGCGTCGGACGTGACCGAGTTTACCGGTTCTCCACTACCCCAGAAAGCTACTGAGAAGTGGGCTAAAGGTACGACCATGAAGAAGATCATGGATGACCTAACTGCTTTTGTGGCACTCAAACCTGTGACTGATAAACCACAGGTTTTTGGCCGCTTGGCCGGAAGCTGTGTTGTGTTCGACAGGTTTGTTTGGACGATTACTAACGTTCAGTATGGGCCTAGTGGCGTGCAAGCAACGTGCGAGCCTTACACTAAGGTCAGTGACCTAGCTGTTTTGTTCGATAGACCCCGAGTTATGGATTTGGAGACACCTAGGGGTGTTACGCTTGGACAACTATCATTGAAAGGATACACACATCGTGCGCCATAACCTTCCGGCCCCTTCACAGGCATGGGGAACCGACATCGACAAGCGTATTGCCAGCCTGGAATCTAGGTTACGCCTAGCCGAAAGTCAGATTGGCAACACAACTAACGCCATATCGTCTCTAACCAGTGAACGAGCCATAAATGGTGTTGCACAGCCGTTTGTGTTTAGAAACACTGTTAACAATATTGTGATGCCGGATAGTTCTGTCTCAAACAACCCTATTATTTGGTCGTATCCGATTAGTTGGGGGAGTGCTGGCTCATACATGATGGTCACAGTTTCTGGCTGGGTTTACCTCCCGCTTAATAGTGGTGCCCAAGTTCTTCCTGGTGACTATACGCTGCGCATTAGCATTTCCGGCTCTTATCACACCATCTCCCCTTTGTTTGTAAGCAGGGGGAATAACTTGGTGGGTTCATTTACACATACGATTGTCATAAGCAACTCTGACAATCCGACACCTGTCGCACAGTTGGAACTGAGCGGTGGGCGCATTATTGATAATATTGCTAGTGGCCATAACAATTCATATATTGATGTCAATATTACAGGGGTGAGGTACTGATGCCAGTCAACAAGCAGAAGATTTGGACTTACAGCGACAGTGATGTGGTCCAGTCTTGGCCAGCGTTTATGAACCTTGGCTTTAATAGTGTGTCCGAGGTTGTTAAGGGTCTCCAAGACGGTCGTGTGATTTTTGCTAACAATAGTCAAACTATGTCATCGAAGCTCGCGGCTATCAAGGAGACCGCTACACAGGCTGTTGATACTCTTGTCTATCGAGTGGATGAGGGTGTTCTCTACATGCACTCTAATGACAGGCTTACCAAGATTTTCGGTGGGGCTGTCGAAACAGATTTTGTAAACAATAACGCGAGTTACACCACGTTTCGGAGGTACAATACTGGTGGCTCTAACAATCCAATCTCTCAAACACTGAACCTGCCAAAGGCGGGTGTGTGGCTTGTATCAGCTCATATGACAATTGCGAACGATAACAACGCGGCAAACGCGTACATTGACGTGTTTATGAGTGTCGATAGTGTTGAGAAGAACGTGGGCACGTATAACACGTACACCAATAATGGCAATGTCATGTTTGTCAGCATGGGTCCGTTCGCTAAGTACGTGTCCAGCCCCAAGAACATCCAGGTGTCTGTTCGGGTTGCGTGTAACCCCGCTTCTAACATCGGCTGGGGCGGCCTCACTGTGCAGGCGACAAAGATCGGTTGATGTGCTATACTTGTCGCTGACAATTATTCACCCCCGTGTGGGTGTTGTTGGGTGTGAGGTACAGAAAACCCCTCTGCTAGTTCTCCTTTCCTAGCAGAGGGGTTTTCGTTATCTGGGCCATCCGTTGTCGAGTGTCCACTTGTGTTTCAGCTCGTGAACAAGGTAGTACACAAGGTGTCGAAATGCATCTCTCACATCATTTGCGTCCTTGTAGTTCACGTCCTTACCAGTGAGCCACCAGCCGAGATTCTTGAGCGTCGCATCCTTGACCAGTCCCTTAGCCTGAGCAGGTGTCTGGTAGTGGATGTCATCGACAAACCAGTCAAGCACAGCATTGACCTTCACAGGGGTAAGGTCTGCTATAAACTTGTTGGACGGGCGAAGATCAAATTGTTCAGCCACGACAGTGGCCTGCGGGTACGCGTCAAGGTAGTGCTTGATGAGTTCTGCCGTCTCAGTGTGTGTCGCGCAGATGAACTGGTCGAAGTGTAAAATCTCCACCTCTTCTTCGACACGGGCCACAACGAGGCCGGTGTTGACCCCTGGGTCAATTGCTATTACTGTTGTCATTTCGTTCCATCCAATCATCGCTCAATACGATATATCCCGTTTCACAGTGCTTGTTCCTCTCAGTTGGTGACATGCCACCGAAAACACCTGAGCGGTAGTGCTTGCCATCTATTTCCTCTTCTTCCGCTATGAGACAGTCTTGGAGGCATTGCTCGATGAGCGGGCAGTTCGAGCAAAAGATTTTCTTGACCTGGAAGTACAGCTTCGTGTCATAGAATATCTCTGTCGGCTGTCCGTAGCAAGGTGCCTGCTCGTAGTCGGTCACACTTCCTCCCAATTGTTTCCGACCTCTGCTTCAGCGGCAAATGGCACACGGTTAAAGACCAGTGTCGCCGCCTTAGCCATTTCGCGCTCCATCATCTTCGAGCACTCTTCGACTGTCTCTTCCGGGCACTCGACATAGGTCGCATCATGAACGAGGCCAATCAGCTTAGCCCCGTATTGACCAACCTGTTCATTGATCTTGATTGCTGCATTGAGGCAGATGTCGTTGGCAGTTGACTGTGGAACAAAGGCCAATGCTTCGTTCTGGGTCGAGTTGTAGTTGCTATCTGATACGAACAGAGGGTTGAACGTTAGGCCGAACTTGGTTTCGCGTTCGTGGTCCTCTTCCTTTCGTCCGACACTATGACGTACCCGAGCCTGCCAGTCTCGCAGTCCAGAGTACGCACCCATGTACTGATCATAGACGTGTTGTGCGGCTTCAAGGGGTTGTTCAAGGGCTGTTGCAATCGCAGGGACACCACGACCGTAGTTGGCCCCGTAGCAAATACTTTTGACCAGTGCGCGCCGGTTCTTAGCAGTCTTTGGCTGTTCGTGCTTGAACGCCTCGTATGCTTCGATTGTCGGGAACTCTTTTGGCCAGATCTTTGTCATCAGATCATCAAAAAAGTCCGGCGCACCCTGCTGGAAGGCGGCAATCATAGCCTCGTCGTATGCGAGCTCAGCGACAGTTCGTAGCTCTGCCTGAGAGTAGTCACAAGAGACGATCTTACAACCCGGCGCAGCGACAAGTGCACGCTTGATACCGCTGTCGCGCCCCATCGTCTGAATCGCTGGTCCCTTAGCAGACAGGCGACCCGTCTTCGCACCATGAGGCAGGTAGTACGGATGGATACGTCCATCTTCACCGACCTTCCGGCGCACGTTGGCAATGAAGCTGCCAATCACCTTAGCTGCGTAGCGATATGCAAGCAGAGCGTCGATAAACTCTACTTCCTTACCTTCGCGTCGCAGCTTCTTTAAGTGGTCTGAGTCGAACGATGGGGACGACACACCCTTGGCCTTGAAGTAGTGCTTGATCTGCTTCGGTGACTGTGGGTTGAAGTCTTCGCCCGCGTGCTGCTTCAAGACAACAAGGTTCTCGTCACACTGACGCTTATACTTTTCTTCCAGTTCATCGAGTGCTTCGAGCGACACACCCACACCATTCATTTGCACGTCGTTCAGAACCTTCGTGACCTGCATACGGTAGCGGTAGTAGTCGTACTTTCCACCGTTCTTGAGCATCGGAAGGAAGTATTCATACAGCTTGTAGGTCCACACCACATCCATCAAGTTGTACTCATAGAGCTTTTCACGCGGGATATTCTCGAAGTACGCTCCACCCTTCAAGTAGGACTTCGCATCCGAGTCCCAGTCCTCAGCACGCAACCAGCGACGGGCAAGGGGCTTCAGGCCGTGCTCGCCTGCCAGGTTGTCGAGCACGAAGTGCATCAGCAGGGTGTCCTCATGATGGTGCACGCGGATACCGAGGCGCTTCGACAGGTATGGCATGTCGAACGTGCCATTGTGGCAGATGACGGTACAGGTGTCGCACAGACGCTTGATAAGGTCTGCCGCCTTGTCGGTCTCAGCGAGTTCTTCTGGGATAACGACACCAAACTTGCCATTCCACAGGGCAATAGAGAGGATACAGCCAGCCGCAAAAGTGTCTTCCTCAATGTTGCCCGCCGATTCGATGTCGAGTGCAATCAGCGTGCCGGGATTGAACTCGATGTCCTGCCCCTCCCAGACAACCCAATCCTTGCCAAGTTCCAGGCCAGGGTCAACAGGACCGAGGAAGGCATACTGGAACGCCTGAGCGAGGAACAGAATAGCCTGCGGGTGAGTCACAATCTGCTTAGGAGAAAGCGACTTGAAGGCATCGCCCTTGTAGCCCTTGACCGTGCCGAGGGTGATGTTGATGCCTTCTTCGGTAGGGTCGTCGGTGAGTTCGACAACCACATCTTCTTGCAGACCTGCCACCGTCCTTGCACGCTTGAGTAGAATTGTTGCAAGAACAGGCAGCTTGTCGCAGTTTTCAGTCAGAATCTTCATACCTGCCCTCCAGTGTACTTAATGAATCGTTCGTCGTTCTTCTTACCTTTTACAACTTCCTGAATAGTTCCGCGTGCCTGGGCATACGTAATGATTTCCTTCAGCTCACGCATACCACTGATTTCGGACTGGAACTTCAACATGAGCTTAGGAATCGAAACCATACCATTGTCGGTGCGCGCAACGAAATTGATTAGTTTGTCCACCTTGGCACTAAAATTAGAGTTCTTCACATGGTGGATGAACACTTCGTTCGACGACAGCCAGATCGACGCAAGTGATATAGCCTTGAGCATTTCGCGCATCGTCACAACGACAGTGCCCTTTGTCGTAGGGCCGTTATACATGGCAAGCAGAGCAGAGATGCGGAGCACGGAGAAGGTCATACGCTCAGTACCAGGGAACAGCTCACGGCTGTTCAGCATGTGTCGCTCAGCCAGCACCTTGGCCTCTTCCGAGAACTCAATCCACCGCTCGAACACACCAGGCTCGAACTCAACCGGGATACGTACTTCCTCATTCTCCATGCGTTGCGCACGGCGAGCATTGAAAGCAACATCGAACTTGCTCACAGACTTAATCAAGTTCGACACCATGAAGTCACGCTGCTTGTCCTCAATCTTGCCTGTCGATGCGCTCACGGTCACGAGCTTCACGTCCTGGGAGGACGTAATGTATTTGTCGCGGTCGTCAATAACGACAAGACAACGAGGCGTGAAGCCGGACTCCACCTTCTCGGTCGTTAGGTGCTTCGCGGCCTGGTCCAAGATGCCCGTCCCGTAGAACGTCATGTAATACGGGGTCGCTGTCTGGTAGGCAACCTTGCCACCCTTGTCCTTACGTGCGACAGCCGGAATGTAGCCGTCGTAAGACTTGGTGAGGAACGGCATCATAGATGCCATGTAGCTACCCTTCTGGGCAGCATGCGCGAAGAAGTCTTGCACCTCGTCAATAGCGAAGAGGCCGCTCTCTTTCGGCTTAGTGCGCAGATATGCGGACAACGCCTCACCTGTCGAGTCTTCAGGTGCAATGAAAGCGTCAGGCCCCTTGCCAATACCGACCGCAATGTCACGCATCAGGGACTCAGCGAGTCGCAGAGATGTTGACTTACGAGACTGTGTGGTACGCCCTAGAACCAGGTAGTACAAGTTCAACGGCATTTTCTGCACGTTCGTAGGCAAGAAGGCGTACTTGGCAAACATGCTTGAGAGGATAGCGAGAGCACCCGCGTAGTGGAACTGCTTGGGTGCCATTGCTGACTTGGTTGATGCCCATGCTGCGAACTGATCGACAAACAGTCCCATAGGTTCTTCCTCGCCTTCATGGAGGAAGTCAACATCCTGCAACAACAGCTCACGCGATTCACTCAGCAGGTAGGACGAGCCGATACGGGTCGATGCTTCGAGATCGTTCTCTGTCGGCCCGCTGTGTTCTGCCTTCCAGCGCGCGTAGTCACGGTTGATCTGTTTCCAAAGGTATCCGTCGCCGCGTCCGTCTGCCTCAAACTTGTTGAACTCTGTGGCGCGCACAACGGCAAATGCTTCAACAATTGAACAACCTTCTTCCCAGAGGGCGCACTGAAGATGGTACATCTTCGATGAACGATCTTCCTCAGTGTTGAAAGAATCGTCCGTAGCAAGGTCCGTGATGTAACTACGGTTGACCATGCCCAACACCTCAAACATGGAGGGGATGTCAGTGGGGAAGTCTTCTTCCTCAATGCCCATACGTTCGACAGGTGGGTACTCAGCCGCGAACTCTGCTGCGGTGATCGCCTCGTCGTTCACCCCAAGGGTGATCTCCCAGGGCTTCGCCTTCTTGAGGTTGTGCGTGAATGGGACGCGGAGCTTCTTCGACAGGGGCCAGCCTCGGTCCATGCCGTCGTTCTTGTGAGCTTCGTAGAGTCCCCGAGAAAGGGCTTCGAGCATGCCGTTGGACAGGTCGTCTGCGTCGGTCAGGAGCCAGTATCCCTGCCAGTGCTTCTCGCTGGTCTGGACGGTGATTGTCGGCTTGATTTTCAGCTTGTCAAGGGGGCAGTCGTCACCGTCTGCCCAGACGCACGCTGCCTTGGTCACGTTGTCTTTGGCTGCGTGCCTCGTGTTCGACAGGGCCGGGGGCTTGGTGTAAAGGAATGGAGAGTAGTAGACGTCCAGATCAGCGTTAGCCTCGGCGTATGCCACTATTTTGTCGAGTTGCGCGGGCAGCTCGAACCAGCGGAAGTTGGTGAGACCGCCCATCGGACCCTTGAGGATGATTGGTGTCCAGCCTTCGCCCGCTGGGAGGACCGCTTGGAAGAACTCTTTAAGGTTCATTGCTCTCCTTTCTGCTTGTATATAGTACGGCGGGCCGTACCCTGGTGTCAAGGTACGGCCCGCCTGTGAAGATCAGAGTTCGATCTTGGATGCCTTAGACTTCTTCTTAGCCTTGGTCTCGTCCCACTCAACCTTCTTGACATCGTTGCTCTTGCGCATCTCACCGCCCGACTCGTACTCACGGATGTCGAGGGTAACAGTAGCGGTCTTGCCAACAAGGTCAAGTGCGACCTTATTGAAATACGCCTCATCACGGGCAGCGACATCATCCGGCCAGGTGTTGCCGGATACCTCGCAGAACTTGGGCAGGTCCCAGTGAAGGCCGTTATTGGTGACAATGGTGTACCACTGTCGAACTCGTCGTGCCGCGTGGTCGCCCTCGTTGACAACATAGTCGATGGTAAACATCGGCTTGTCCTTCTTGTTAGCACCGAAGGTGCAGTCGTCGACAGTCACCTTGTACTGACCCTTGGGCAGTGGGTCAAAGGACATCGGGGCGGCAACTTCCATAGACATAAGTTCAGCGAGGTTCATGATCAGTTCTCCTTCTTGTTGGTGTTGTAATCTTCGATGGTTTCAGGTAGCCACCCGAGGGCAGCAGTTCGCTTGTAAGTAACGATTGCGTCAGGCTGTGGGAACTTCCCGGTGTTGATGCGGTACAGGATGGTCGTTCGACCAACTCCCGTGCGCTCAGACGCATCGTTGATAGAGAGGTACCTAGTCGTCATTTTCAGTCGTGTCCTTAGTCTCAAAGTGCTCATGCACCCAGCCCATAATCTTGCCGAACGACGGGTTGCCAACCATTGCTGGCATGTTGTCGAATCGGGTTTTGGTGAGGATACTTGAAGCAGACTTGACGTTCAGGACGGTGATGAGGTTTTCTTCCCCGTCTTCTCCCACGTCCTCCCACGTCATACGACCGATGATGTCAAAGATGCTCGGCAACTTCTTGAAACTCTGCTTGCCCTCAAACGCTGGTCCGATAAGCGACAGGCGCTCAGTCTCGGTGATCTCTCGGCTCTCATGGGTGATGCAGATAATGTTCAGCCCCAGGTCGAACGCGATCTGATTCACCAGGTCCAATACCTTGTCATAGGTTGCCGCCCACATGGCAAAGCTGTCATTGGGCTTGGTGGCTGCGAAGTGGAGCTTGATAAGTTCCTGAAGTCGGTCAATGGTGTCGATGACGACAGTGTTGAACGGGCGGTCCTTGGCATTGCTGATCTTGACGAGCAGGTCTGCAAACTCCTTGTAGGAGGCAGGCTGCACGATCAGCAGGTTGTCGAGGTCACCATACTTGGCAGCGGGCGCAGTACCACGCTCCAAGTCAATGTAGAGGACCGGTCCCAGCTCTTCGACAGTGGATGCGGTCGAGGCGAGGGAGGTCTTGCCGGTGCCGGAGGGTCCGTACAGAAGTACCTTCAGCTTCGGGGTGTTGACTCGGGGGTCGGACACTTCGACGTTGATGTTCTTGAGGAACGAGTCGAACTTTCCCATGTTTCTCCTTTCTGTTAGCGCTTGAATGTGCAGTAATAACAGCCTGCATGGCTGTTGAGTTCTCCAAGGTTGTACCGGTTGTTGGTAGCCCACTTGAAGATTTGGTTAGCACGTTCAAGGACGTTGAGTGCAGCTTCACGACTGTACTTGAAGCACAGCTCGTGGCTTGCCATCATGACAGATTCTACCGTACAGTCTCGTGGGAACAAAACCAAGGAACAGTGATGCACATCATAGCCACTGTTCTCCATACCCAGACCATACAACATCATCTGATAGTAGTACTTCTTCAGTTGTCCTTCGGTCATCGAGTCTGAATAGAACTCAGGCTCCCGGTCCTCATTGAAGAATGTCGCAGACGAAAACGCCTTGATCTTCTTCTTCGAGAGAACCTTGTAATCAACGACATGCCCTGTCGCAGTATCAAACCCATCAGCAGTGCCACGAATCTCCCCGTATCCTTCAATCGTACCGACAGTCACCTTGGTCTCCTTCAAGTACCCTTCGAGACCAATAGTGTTCTCAAGATACAAGTGGAAGGCCGTACCAATCATCGGGGCGAGAGGGTGAGTCTTTTCTTCCTCGTGAACACCCAGCAGCTTTTCTGCCAAGCATAGCTCACACAGGTCCCCTAATTCAGATGGACCAACTTTACGTTGCTTGTCCCGCTCCGAGGGCTTCGTTAGCTCCCGGATAATCTCATCGTAGATCTCACTCATGCGAGCACCATTCCTTGTATTGCTCTTCCTTCATGACATGAAGGTTCCAAGCGTAGTAATGGAGGTCATCTAGTGGCGATTCAATGAAAACTAGAAAGTCGCCTTCCTTAAGGATCTTCCACATCTCACGTGTCCCCATGAACGGGACACACGAAGTATGGCGCACGATCTTGTTACTCCCAGGGTTAACCTCCCATCGCGTCCTACTAATCTTATCCTGTTCAACAGCAGTGAACATAAATTTGGGTGGAACTTGAAGGACCAGCTTATTCTTCCCCACGATGAACCCCCTTCGACAGTCCGCTCAGCAACGTCGTTGCCTCGCTGGAATTGTTGTAGTCGCCCAGGTAGACAACCTCCACGATCTCAGGGCACGACGAGATGAGATGCGCACAACCCTGGCAGGGGTAGTGAGTCACATACAGCGTGTACTCGCTCCCATGTTCTACCATCCTCCTAATCGCGTTACGTTCAGCGTGAACAGTGTTCACACAGTGGTCATCGACAATCCGATGCCCACCTGTGTCGCAGGGCTCAAGGCCGTTGGGTGTCTCGTTGAACGCACGCGACACCACACGCCCCGTCGCACGGTCAACGATCACACACCCCACGTGAGCACGGTCACAGCGGGACTTCTTAGCCTCATCCCTAGCAGCCTTGATGTACTCTCTCACTCCACGCTCCCAATACGTTTCAGATAACGGGCAGCGGCCTCATGAGATGAGTGCTGTGCCCAGTCAATGATGTCATCGGCTGTGGCACCATCTTCCCACAACTCAACATCATCCATGCACAACTGAGCACACTCATCACAATCACCACAAACGAGGGTGCTCACGATGGTCCCCATGTCAGCCACCTCGATACGTTCATACCTAGCTCCACGAGGGATACGAGTATTGCACATGCTACAGGCGACACTCCCACGGCTGGTGTGCCAGTCTCTACGGAGAATATCAGTCACTTGGAAAGAATCTCCCGTTGCTCAGGGGTCATGCACTCAGACCACGCCAGAATCTTGCGCGCGAAGTCCGAGAACCCCCCAGAGTCGTTCAGCAACCCAGGCATGTTCTTCTTTCTATATCCCTGGAACGCAAACCTATCCCCAGCCCTGTATCGTAGTAGGCGACACAAGACAGACGTGCGAGACACAACGAGGTTATCCGCCCCATCATTGACGAGACCAAGCAACGACATACCATTGAGGCGGTAGGTGTACTTAAGCTCATCCGGCTCAGGAATGTCAGAAATGTCGAAGCCGCACTCTGCTGCAATATCATCAGTCCACATGATCGACAGGTCCAGTGGCTTAGCATCAGCAACGTTAATATGTGCTGATACCATCTCCCGCGCGTTGCACTTCAGGTCTTCCACAGACGGGACGGTGAACACGCGGTTGTCGAACGGGTCAACAACAAGCATCTCGTCCTGTCCGGTCCAACGCTGAGCGCAGACCTGTCCCTTGTCATTCAGTAGACGCAGCTTGCCACTTGGAAGGGTGGCCGTCCCGATGACAGTGCCACTAGGCGAGGTGACCAACCCATTTTCAATTGGGGTGTATTCTCGCTGGATGTATCGGTTCGGAAGATTTTCCCAACCAAAGCCCAAAACGGGCGCGTAGATTTCCTTAATCGTTACTGCCAAACTTCTCTTCCTTTTCATAATAATGGAACTCGATGACATGGATGTACTGCCAGGTCACGAGATTAGTAGTATAGTGACAATAATAGCGTACTGCATCAAACTCAAGTGCTACTGTACGTGACAGCCAAGGGCTGTCCCCATTGTCACGACACCATGTGTAGGTGCTCATGCTATCTGTAAATGATGTGTCGCTATCAGGGTTTTTGCGCTCACCCAACGACATGTACACTTCCCAGCTATTGAAGAGTGGGTGCATACACACGACACTCCCATCCGTGAAGCGGATGTAAGCATCCTGGCCTTCAAGCCAGTATTCTTCTACCGACTTCTTCAACAGTTTGGCAGCTGTCTTGTGGTTGGCTTCAATAATTTTCACGGTTCAATCACCCCTCTTAGCGAGGTGACGAAGGAACAACACGACGACAGCCATGCAAATCACCAAGACCAGAATGAGAATAATATTCAGTGCCAGGTAGGCGGCGAACGCCCACACAACCCACATGAAGTAGGCAGGGAACCAGACACCCGTAATCGTGAACGCAAGGCAGAACGCCAGCAGGATGTACCGTCCGTAGCCAGGCTTCTTAATGGTGTCCTGCATCTTGTTGATTGCGTGGTTGTAGGCATCCATGCCCTGGTTATAGTAGTCAGACAATTTAGTTTCCTTTCAGTTGGTGTTTGTTTGCTTGTTGTCGATGTCGATAACGACAACAATAGGCTGCATCTCAAACTTGTCAAAAAACTCTTGGACGGTTAGCTGCTCCCCATCGGCATCTCCCAGCACCTGCCAGAAACCATTCCTGGTGTTGTCACTTGATAGGAACATAAAGTTCTGTCCAGCAACGTGAACGACCGTGCCCGGAACCGTAATTCTCCAATACCCAGCGGTCCCTATCTTACCATCACGGATGACAATAAGAGGCTTATCATAAATAGATTCCATTGTTATATCCTTTCAGTTGTTTCAGATAAGGCCGGATGCCTTGAGCTTGTCGAAACGCTCCTGCAAGCGTCCCAGAACACGGTCGTCCACAGTATCTGTCGCCTGAATCAGGAAGCGGTTAACAGCCGTCGTTTGTCCCTGTCGGTTGAGTCGTCCCGTCGCCTGTTCGTTAATCACAAGGCTGTTCGACTGGCTCAGCCATATCTCAGTATGGCACACTCGCTGAAGTCCGTCAACCCCTTCCGACATGGCCTCGTGCTGAGCAACAATGACGCGGACGGTCCCGTCGATCATTGCGTGGAAGTCACCACGCGACTTACCAGAGACTTCGATGCAGCTGATACCCGCCTTGCGCAGACGGTACAGCACAGCCTTAATAAACTTCTGGCTATGCACCCACACGACGACAGGCTCATCTTCAGGCAGGTCGGCAATAATATCCATCATTGCATCCAGCTTGGACGACTTGCAGTCTTCCTTGTAATCGACAGCCCCATCCTCATTAAACGAGGGGGCTCCCAGCGTCATCTGTCGCAGACGCAGATCAAGTTCCATCGGGATGCTCAACGCGAGCGGCTTGTCGTCCAGGTACGTGAGCGCATCTTTTTCAAGCTGAGCGTACAGCTTGCGCTGAGCACGGGACAGTTCGACTTCCACACGGTGAATAATCACGCCGGGCAGTTCAGGGTTGGCCTCGGCCTGTGAAACCTCGTGATAGGACGGCGCTCCACGACGGACCATGCCGGGGGAACGTTCTCCCAAAAAGTCTTTCCCATAGGCCGACCATGGGTTGACTTCCACCTTGAAGAACTTTTCACAAAAGTCCCAGTATCCACCGTAGTGGTTAGGCCATAGGAACTTGAGCGCGGCCCAAATGTTGCAGGGCTTATTCCCAGCAGGCGTTGCACTAAGGGCAAGGCGGTATTGTGCCTTGATATGTCGTGCCACGTCGAAGTTGAGCGACGAGTGGTTGCACGCACGGTGCCACTCATCGGCAATAACCATGCTGAAGTTCACCCCGTAGAACGGCTTAGCCATTGACTTGAAGACGTAACGCTTTGCGCGTCCGTCCCACCGCTTTTCCTTATTGCGGGACCGCATCAGCTCCCAGGTAATAAAGTACACACCGGGCACGCGGTTTTTCAGATCGTCCCACACTGCAAGGGCAGACTTGGTTTTCTTACCAGACAGCGTGTGCATATCAATGCCCGCAAGTGTCTTCCAGTGCGAGCGCCAACCAGACTCGGTACGGACAGGGGCGACAATGAGAATGATCTGTTCCCCGATACTGTCCCCGAAAGCGTTAAGGGCGTTCCAGACGCTCATTGCCGTCTTGCCTGTTCCCAGGCCCGCGCCTACCAGGCCCGTGTATGGCGTTTTAGAGTTTGCCAGTCCTTCCAGTACACGTTCCTGGTAGTGTCGCGGCTTGAATGTCATTTACTTAATCCTCCAATGAATTGTCTGTGTAACGTCTTCCATTCCAAGCCGTAGCATTGCGTTGAACACAACTTGGAATCCTAGGTTGTCGAACACTTCCTGAATAGCTTGGTTGATACTATCGTCCTCGTACTTAACGGGATCAAAGTAATCGTCCTTGCCAACGTAGGCATAGATGCACAAGTTCTGATCGTACAGTTCTACACAGACCTCATATCCCTGTTCGCGCAAGTTGTTTTTCGTCTCAGTGTCCCACGTGATAGTGAGCTTGTTGATAGCATGCCGCACGGCCTCATAGCACGCAAGGCTGTATTCCTCGGTCAGTTGTTCCAGAGTCATTAGTTAGTCCACCAATAACTTGTTGACTCGTGCCTTCAGTGATGCAAGCTCCCCATCCTTGAGATAATGCTCAAGTGCATCCTCATGGTATTCAGCGTAAATGTCAGTGACCTTAATTCCGGTCGAACAGTCAAGGACAGAATATACTTCCCCGTCGTCCCACATGTTGAGATAGCGCAGCCATTCTTCAGCGTCCCCTAGCCGCTTATTGACCGCTAGAATCTGCCCGTATGACTCAATAAAGTCATAGTCCTCCCACCCATCGACGCACTTGAAGTGTGAGCACAGTTCACCCTTGAACAGCTTAGCGTATTCTCCCACGTTGGCAGGTGTTTCATCATGCACTGCAATATACCTACCAAGCGTCTTGAACACGGGGTTATCGGACCGCATAAAGTCGTCGCAGTCCCCAATAAACAGATAAGACTCATCTGCCATATCTATAGGTTCAGTGGTTCCCAGCACTGGTTCAACAATATACGTGTTGCCCGTGTCAGTGTCTTGGAAGATAGTAATCTCGCCGGTTTCAGACAGTGTATTGATATTCATTAGTCAAGCTCCCTCGCAATAGTAGTGGCGTAGAAAACGCCGTCCTGGACAATACCCTGCGCGTATTCCATTTCGTACAGACTGTCACGATCAAATGTTGCAACAACCCCCATAGGCAGCTCAACCTTAGAATCACTAGGCTGGACAACAAGCATCTCTTCAGCTTGAATCCACATAAACGTACCGTTCTGTGGTTGCTTGTCGTAGTCAACAAAACCAAACTCTTTGACCTTGTCGGTAAGCCACTCCCAGAACATGTCGCCATTGTCCCAATATTCCCATGCGTTGTAATAGTCTGTCTCGCTATCCTTGGAGCGCAGGTAGTCCCCAATTTCACGCGCGCAGAACAACTCATCGAACACGTCTCGCTCAGCTTCACGCCAGCAGAAAACTCCGTCCAATACGTAGTGTGCAAACATTTTGATTACTCACTTTCACTTTCGATATAAATTGACATGCCGTTAGGCAGTTCGACCTCGGCTCCCACGCCTAGGTTGTTGTGGATAATCTCAGCGGCCCGCATCTGTCGTACCGCCTCAAGCCACATGGTGGAATATTCTTGCAGTTCTTGTTCTTCAAGGGAACGGGCGACGACTTCTACCTGTTCGACAGTGATAACATCACCCGTCCCGTATTGCATCCAATTCATCGGAAAGTCGCATACGTATCACTCACCGTAGTTGCGGGCGACAGATCAATAAGATCAAGCGCCGCAAGCTTCTTGGTGTTCAGCTTAGGCTTGTCATACACACTCTCCCGGACTGCCTTAGGCAGTTTCTTAAACGCTGGCAGTGCTTCAACCGCCGCCGCGTTGATGGTCCGTCGCACGGCGAACGTGACCTTAGTGTCGCCTACCGTAATCTTGTCCCCTGCGTTGAACTGTGCGCACAATTCCGCCTTGAGAGCATCCCGCGCTTCAGTCAGGGCCGCAATTTCCGCGTTGAGCTTGCTAATCTTGGTCACGAGTGCTTCAGTGTTCGTTGTTGTTCTCACTTTCGTTGTTGTGTTTTTCGGTCAGGTGGCAGTATGCGCCGACAGGTGCAAGGATAGTCAGTAGGAACAGGCCATAGTATGCGACCGCGAACATTAACAGACTTCCTTAATCTCTCCCATTGCGATGAGATGCGCAATGCAACTGTTGACGTATGCTTCCCAGTCTTCGCTTAGCATCTCCCTAGCAATGTCACTCGCCTTGAGCGTCTTACCAAGCACCGTAACAGGCTTGTGCAATTCATCCACAGCATCGGCGGCGTGAGCCTCAAAGTCTTCCCGTGTACGCAAACTACCCGTCTTGGTCACGTAGTCATATTCACCCTCATTGACTCCCAATTCTTCAGCGGTGAAACAGAAACGTGTATCCCAATTCATGCTAAGAAACAGTGTGTTTTCGATCATTGTTGCTTTCCTCACATATGGTCTTCGACGTACTGTTTGACAGCGTCTTCCTCTGACTCAGCGTAGATACCCCCAAGAGCATTACCTGTAGTTGTGTCGTACACAACCCAGACGTGACCGTTTGCCCATTGGTTGTAAGCGTTGACAAGTATCTCAAGATCGATACCCGGCTCAGCAACAATAGCGACAGATTCATTTTCGCTACCAAGGTTGGTAATCATAACGTTAGGATTATCGATTCCACACGCTGTGCAAGCGTTCTCCCACGCTTCGGTAGTCAGGTCGCTATTCCAGATAAACTGATTACGCATAATGTCCAACACGTCCCATTCAGCACTATCAGACGGCGCGTAACTAGGGAAGTTAGTGTGACTGTAACGGTCAAGGGTGATAATCTCTAGCGAGTCATACCATTCCGTAGGGCACTCAGCGTCAGTATCCTGAAGCACCTGGAAAGTGTGCCCCTCGTGCTCCCATTCATCGGGAACGGTGATAGTGTGTGCGAACTGTGTCTGAATCATTGTGTTTCACCTTTCGGCTTGGTTGTTTGATAGTTCTAGTGTATCAGGTTGGCAGTCATTCTGCCATGTTGACTACCTCACACGTCTTTGTGTCGTTGTCCCAAATGAACATATGCGCGTATCCATGCAGGAACTTAAGATCGTCAAGGGTCATACCCTCGTTGTCTGACTGCCAGTACCAATAAAGACTATTGTCAGCGGCATTAGTGCGACAACGCCATACGTACCCGTCGATATTCACGTACAAGTCGCTAGGCTCATTCTCAGAGAACAGGTCAAGGAGACCCACAAATTCATAGCCGTGTTCAGTAAACCACGGGTTAATCAGCGACAGGTCCCACCCCTTATCAGGATCGACATACCCGGCTAAGTGTTCCTGTATAGACTCCAGCGGATAGTAACGGTCACTAAGGATGCTCAGCAATTCTTCCCACATTTATATCAGCTCCCAAAACTGTAGGCGATAATATCCTCCAAGTAGTCGACAGCGTTGTTGACTACAAATTCTTCCCAGCTTACACAGTTGCAGATATTATCCAAAGTTTCTTGGTATGACTCCCACAACCCGTCTTGCACGTCATTACCATTGAATACGCGCCCCTTGTAGTGCAACAGCGGGTCACTCTGGCTACCACACTATTCAAAGCCGATAGCCTCAATTCCATGCCAACTAGGCAACATATTAGTTCTCACTTTCTTCCAGTTCCCTTGCCAGTTTGTAGATAGTGGCCTCAAACATAGCCTGTTTAAGGTTTTTCCAAGCATCCCCATAACGAGGTTTTACGGGCCATTCAGGGATAGTCATGTTAGTTCTCACTTTCCGTTAGGCTTGATTAGACAACTTTCGGTGTAAACGTCCAATACGTCGCAACCATTCAGCAACCACGCTGCGTTACTGTCCCTATCACTGTCCCATTCTTCAATAGGCACACAGCGCCAACCCTCGTTAACGAGGGTTTCGTTAACTACTGTGTAGAGTGCATCTGCCACACATTCTGCCATTGCAGAGATGCGCGCGTTAGCGACCATGCTACGGCGGCGAGCAGGGTCCCGCTCGCTATCGTAGTCCAGTCCCACGTATTCCCATTCATCGGGACGGCCCATCTTGTCCCATGCGACAAAGACATTAGCGTCATTGCACCAACCACCAGTCAGGGTGCAAACTTCGTCCCAGATGTCACTACCGTAAACGTTACCGTTGATAACCTCAGCGGCAAGTTCGGTAGTCAGCTCAGGGTAAACGAGGGCCTTAGCGAGCTGGTAGGCGTATTCATTGCACATGATTCTACCTTTCGGTTGTTGTTGAAAGCTAACTGCCTTGGTTAGCATCGTACCCGGCAAGGGAGTTGAACCCTTATTTACCTACCGACAGGGCCGGGTTGTCCCGTTAGACCTCACCGTAGAACAGTTTCTTAGCGAGCTGTTCAATCTCGACTAGAGTTGCACTATCACCAAGCATTCGCTGAGCTTGGTCCATGCAGTCATCTTGTAGACTCACTCCCGATCCCTCCTATACCGTCAGATGGCGAGGCCCTTGCAACCAATAATACGGCCTGATTCATCACGGACGGCGGGGCCGGGGCGTAGCAGGTCATCACGCCCGAGAGGCTTAGCGGCTTGGTAAGCAAGGTCGGACACGATCACGTACCGATTACCGTTGTAATCAGGCAGACCCTCAATCTGGCTAGGGTTGCGCTCGATGCTCACGATTGGCACATCCCCCTCTTCCTCCGACAAGGCGCGAACAGTCTCAGCGACACGTACCATCCCAGATGATGGGACCGTGACAACGGGGGTTGTTCCGTCCATCTGATAGACTGTGACGGGATGCGGCGTCATGTTCACGAGCTCACGCTCGACGCCGTCGATCAGTACTCCAACAACATGCAGTTCGGCCATGAAATTTCTCACTTTCTACTAGTCCTGCCCTACCATAGAGTAGAGTGTGCAAGGTGCACAATAGATTGTGTGCTCCCAGTTCCCTAGGCAGGGATTGAACCTGCATTTACCTACCAATAGGCTAGGGATACCCTTGTTAGGGTCTAGTATTCTTCTAGAATGAGAGTGTAGCCACCTGATTCTAGCGCTTCAAGTACGGGCTGCATATTGTCAATGCGACCTTGAATTGTCTGCGTCACGAGTGGCTCATTGACAGCATCCATATCTCGCCTAAGCGCGTTAATATGCGCTTCAATTGCGGTATGGATAAAGTCATGTTGAGAGTTAGTCAGTTCCATTGTCACGCCTCAATTTCACTCATGACAACAGCGTCAGAAAGGCTGTCCAGAGCGGACACTACCGCATCGATAGCAGCGAGAACAGTCGGATTATCAGCGTATTCTGCTCCCATCTTTCGGAAAGTGACCTTAGTCACGGTGGCAGTCTTCACGACGTTCATGGTATTCTTGTTGATCTTCGTTGCCATTGTTGTTGTCTCGCTTTCTGTTGGTTGGTTTGCTTAGGCTTATGCCTATGTTTCTAGTGTAGGTCAGTAGTTGGTTGTTGTCAAGTTGTCAGAGTGTGTCATGCAACACAGGCACTAGCGTTGTGTCTGACTCGATACACACGGGATGCGCGCGCATACTCTCGAAAGTCTCCCAGTCAGGGCGGTACGTTCCACGCCATACGCGGATAATCTTTCCGATCATACGTTTTTCGTGTGGTGTGAGAATCACACCCTTGTAAACGTACACACAGCCACTAGGGTCGAACTTGAAAATAATCTCATTTGTGCCCCCCCCCTGGTTACCAAGTAACTAATCCAGTTGCGTGCCAGGTCATTGTTATTCATCGTGAGATACAGTTTCATTCCAAGGTTGACAGGCTCACCAATGATCCTGTCAGGGTAGATAGACTGTAAAGCACTTTCGATAGTCATCGTGCGACCTCCCTCACGTTGATAAACTGCGCGCCGTTACCGTGAATAGTCTCATTGTCGCACTCACGGTCACAAGCCTTATAAAGCGCGTCAAAGTCAACATGGCCAACCATTGCCGACACAAAGCGGCGTAGGTGCCCGCTAGTGGTGGTGGAATGGTGGAAAGCGTCACGATGGACAAACGTTTCCCAGTCGCCGTTTTCGTTCTTGTTCACCACCGCAACGCGCGTTGTGTATGAATACACGTCAAAACGACTGTTGGGGCAAGGGTGGTTGTGATTAGTAACAATTGTAAATTTGTTACTCACTGGATATAAGCCGTCAATACGGCCGTGTTCCAAGTCCCACGCAGCGCTGTCAATATCTTCGAGAATACCCATTGTCTTCGCCTTTCGGTTGTTGGTTAGTCTACAGGTCTTGTGGTGTAAAGTCTTTGGCTACCAGATGCCTTGCACATTGCAAGGCTGAGCACATGTTGAAATACTCCCAGTGTTTCATCTCACTAAGAACCTGACATGTCGCCCGGAA
>ERZ651108.69-NODE-69-length-51667-cov-11.653666_pt1 | contig 51667 bp, 32 predicted proteins | sample MGYA00512173_ERZ651108 | MGnify/ENA metagenome assembly ERZ651108 | reverse complement strand
GAAAAATTGGTGGAAATCCGTCAAGGGTTCGTTCCATTGTCCTTAGACAAAATGGAGTTCTTATCCAAATATAACAATATATCCAGGCATATTACGAATAGAAGACACTGTAAACAAATGTATGGGATGTCAATCTTTATTACACGATGACGTTCGAGATTTGTTTTATGGATTAACAGAAGCCGTCAATTTCTATCCTGTTTTACAAGGTAAAGGGTGTTCGGCAACTCATCTAAACTCCTTTTTAATTGGTCCTTTAGGAGAGTTATATAAATGTTGGAATGAACTTGGAGATAGCAAGAAAATAATTGGTTATATTAACGATCAAGACTTCAAAAACAAAGATTTAATACGAAAATATGTATTATCAGCCAATTGTTTTGAAGATGAAAAATGTAAGGATTGCGAATTTATACCTATTTGCATGGGAGGATGCGCCTTTTATCGAATCAAGAATATGTTTGACAATGGGAATTTTGACATTTGCTCACTCTACAAAGATAACGGAGTAATAGAAAAATGTATTTGTTTACATTTGGATAAACTGAGGATTAAAACACCTTCTATCTGAAATTTTAATATAATCTATATGAAAAGACTATTTTTGTTCGCGTTCATAGTTTGCACATTTAGCAAAATAAATGCGCAGTATTCTATTATTGGAAAAGTCCTCATCGAGAATGGTGACACCCTTAAATCCAATGTACAGCTGTACACCAAAAGCCATACGGTTGTCTCTGCCGTACAAACACAGAAAGGAATGTTTTCATTCTCAAATCTCGCAAAAAACAATTTTTATTATGTGGTTGCATCACATGTCGGATATACTACTGACACAATAAAGATAGACCGCATAACAAAGGATCTGAACATTGGGACAATGTTCCTTAAAAAAAGTCTTACTACGTTGGACGAAGTTACCGTTGTGGGAAACAGCATAAGTTTTCAAAATGGAAGCAAGAGAATTTTCCCCAATGAATTTCAAAGAAACAGTCCTGACGCTATGGTTATGCTTGACAAGATGAACCTGTCGAGGATTAATGTTGACCCACTCACAAAAAGCCTGACACTGAACGGTGGCGGAAGCGTTAAGACATTGCTTAACGGAAGGGAGGTATCAGCCGTTGAAATTGCTGCACTTTCCCCAGAAATTATACAGCGCGTAGAATACCACGACACGCCGGAAGCACGGTATGGCAATGCAGACGTGGTCTTGGATTTTATTACCAAAAACGACAAAGTTGGCGCAAGGGTTTACCTTTCTTTATGGCAGGGGCTTTTAACGAGTTTCGGAGAGGACTACATTTCCTTGAAATTCAACCGCAGGAACAGCCAGTTTTCATTAGACTACAATATGGCATACCGCAATTGGAAACACCTCAGCAGGGAATATGAAGAGGACTTTAATCTGCAAAATGAGAACTTTTCGAGAACCGAACTGGGGCATCCTGGACGATACAGATACGACAATCACAACGTACATTTCAATTACAACTATCAGGAGAACAAGAAAATAATTAACTTTTCACTGGGGACAGCCATCCAAAATGCACCGTATAAAGAGTGGAACAGTGATTTGCACTATAAAGGGACAGCACTCAACTTATACGACAATGCGAAATCATCGGCCACAAATCCTTATTCGCAACTATATATACAGTTGCCCATAGGAGAAAATCAACTATATGTAATGAATCTCTCTGGTCAATACAACAAAGGGAAATACAACCGTCTGTATCAGGAGGCAGACAACGAAAGTGAATCCAACCAATTCTGCAGTAATGTCCGTGAGATTCAAAAAGGCTATGCGCTGTCGCAATTATACGAGAACAGGCAGAATTGGGGAACTTTGACCATTGGAGCAAACTTCAACCAGCAGTTTACCAAAAGCGACTACAATTCAGTCCTAAACGATATGACACAGGAGCATCACACAGACCAACGCCAGGCCAACCTTTATTCTTATGCACAATGGGGAAAGGCATGGAGCGAACTTTATTGCCGAGTGGGCATTGGACTAAACCAGCGATGGATGCATGTGGGAGAACAGAAACAAAGCACCTTTACGATTCGTCCGATGCTATTCGTCCGTTATACCGTTTCTCCAAAAATCGAACTTCGTTATCAGGGGTCGGTCTCTAATATAATGCCTACACTTTCGGCTATTTCTGACTATTCACAGGAAATAGATTTTATACAGATACAGCGAAGTAATCCTAATCTCAAGCCGCAGATTGATTTCTATAATGCGTTGGTATTCAATTATAAATTCACAAAAACAGCATTGGCTCTCTACTTGAATGAAACATATTCAAAGTCGCCAATCATGGAATGCACATATCTGGATAATGAAAAGGTAGTCAGAACCATGGAAAACCACAAGAATTTTCAGAACTATAATGCGGAATTTGAATATGGAGGGCAGCCTTTTGGCAATCTGCTGTCGTTCAAAGTTTATACCGGCTTGAAATTTTATAAAAGCAATGGCAATCAATACACTCACCGCAAAACAATACCCTACTATGGAGGTCAGGTTTCTGTTTACTATAAACAATTCACTATGAGATGGCAGTTTCGCAAGAATGTGCAGGACAGGTTTTGGGGAGAAACGCTTTATCGGTATGAAGACGGCCACATGTTGTCGTTTGGCTATCAGACAAATAAACTCAGCCTTTCTGCCGATGTGCTGAATCTGTTTTCTTTGAAGCATATTTCCGCACAAGAAAACTATTCAAGCGTGGCTCCTTACAAACGCTATGAATATCTTGATGAAACAAGAAATCTTATACGTTTAAACCTTACGCTGAACCTATCGTATGGTAAAAAATACAAGGAGGCTTCAAAACGCATAAACAGCAACACAAGCAGTGAATCATCCGTCATTAAAGGAGAGAAATAATAATAATTTTTGATTTTAATAATGAGTTTTGCAATAAAACGACAGCGAGATGCTATGGATTGCGGTCCTTCCTGTTTGGCAATGATAGCCAAACATTATGGACAGCAAGCTGATAAGGAGCAATTGCGGAAAATCTGTTCCTTAGGCAAAGATGGAGTGTCTCTTCTTGGTATCAGCAAAGCAGCAGAGGAGATAGGCTTTAAAACTATCGGTGGTCGTTTGAGTTTTGATACGCTTACGTCAGAAGTTCCCTTACCTTGCATCATTCATTGGAACCAGAACCACTTTGTGGTTGTTTATAAGATAAAGAAACGCAGAGGTAATCGATATGAAGTTTATGTGGCAGATCCTGGAAAAGGACTTATAACCTATACTAAGGAGGAATTCTGCGAGCATTGGGTGAGTACTAAGACCAATGGCGAGGAGAAAGGTATTGCTCTTCTCCTCGAACCAACAGAACAGTTTTATGCTCAAAACGACACGAAAGCAGTGCCGACTCAAAGGCAAGTGAAATTTCTCTGGAACTATCTCAAGAAGTACAAACGCTTCTTCACGCAGTTGATACTTGGCTTGTTGCTCGGCTCGCTGCTGCAACTCATTTTCCCGTTTCTCACGCAGGCCATCGTAGACACGGGTATCGGGGGAAAGGACATCGGCTTTGTGTGGCTGGTACTACTGGCAGAAACGATGCTTCTTTTCAGTGTACCGCCATTGACTTCATTCGCTCAAAGATACTCCTACATATCTCAACCCGTATCAATATCTCGCTCATATCGAATTTCTTCATCTGGCTGATGAAACTGCCGATGAAATTCTTCGACACCAAGCTGATGGGCAACCTATTGCAATGCATTGAAGACCACAGACGTGTGGAGCAGTGCTACTCCTATTACTTGCGGTCGATAATAATGAGTTTCATTGCCTTGTGTACCGCCATATATCCTTTAATTCTTAGCTACCGACTGCCTCCTCGCATAAGAAAGAGACGATTTACACTATAATACAATCATATTCTTACTCGCATTATATAATGGTATATCCATACTGGCATAGTTTTATTTACGTGTAAGTAAAACTTTATTTACGTGTAAGTAAAACTTTACTTACGTGTAAGTAGAACTTTACTTACGTGTAAGTAAAACTCTACTCACGTGTAAATAAAACCATCTGAGACTGAAGAGAACAATACGATAGCATAAAGAAAATGTTACGAGACACTACTAACAATGTTATGCAAGCATAATTGCGCATTGCGTTTTAACCCAAACAAACTATTAGCAGTATGGCATATTTTAAATTTTTGTTGAACAGATAGGCTCACTTTACACTGAAAGCATAGCAGATTAGAACAAGTTTGAAAGGCAAGTAAAATAGCCGACAAGAAAACGAAAAATAGCAAGAAATATAGAAAGAATGGTGTAAACAAAAATATGATAATATTATAGTTTAATAACCAACAAAAGTTAAACGCCGCTTTAAGTTCGAATAAATGAACAATTATATTGACGAAACAGCAACTTTTACATATAAAAAAAGAAACTATTATGAATAATAAGACAACAGCCTGTTAGCACAAAAGCAATATTTTTGCATTCGTAAATTCTACTATTCCTATTTGAGTTTAGGAAGATTTGGAAGCAATTTAAACGAAGATATAATGTAAAGAGGTTGCAAACACCTTGACACACTATAGAGAAACAAATTATAGAACCGTCCGATTAAGGGCACAAAGCCACACAACGAAAGTAACAGTAGGCTGAATATACCTTATTATATAGATAATTGAAACTATCGTATAGATTAATTGGAACTGTAATATAGATTGATTGGAACTCTAATATAGACGAGGAAAGAAAAATATAACTTACTATTATAGCACATCATGAAGAGAATTAGATTTATGCTTTTTGCATTGCTTGCAATGTTATATGCAACTAATGCAAGCGCCCTAATTGTGGGCAACAAGATTACAAGAGATGGCATTACGTACGAGGTTACGTATATGGACGTAGCACACGACGGACTTCCCGCTAGGTACGAAGCGAAATTTGTTTCGTCTAACTTATCGGGAGCACTCACCATTCCATCTACCGTAATGGACGAAAACAACCAGTACACGTTCAATGTAACTGCTATTGATGCCAACAGTACGGTGCCCAATGCCACATCTGTTTCAATACCTAACAGTGTAACTACTATTAATGCAAACGCATTTAAAGGAAACAACATTACAAGTATCACCATTCCATCTACCGTAACAGACATTAAAGACGGTGCATTTTCGCAAATGAAAGGCTTAACATCTATAAATGTAGAAAGCGGAAGTGCAAAGTATTCGGCAACAGATGGCGTGCTTTACGAGAATAGAAGCGAAGGAAAGTTTTTAATTAGCTATCCTGTTGCAAAACAAGGAACAGCTTACGGTGTAGGCGGAGAAGAGTTTACAGTACCCGAAGGTGTTGTTGGCATTGCAACAAATGGCTTCCAATGTGCAGCAACACTTACGCGCATAAATCTCCCAACAACGCTAACTCAGCTTCCTACCACCAACGAGGCTAATGGGTTTACCAGTGCAACCAATCTAAAAGAAATAAAAGTAGCCAGTGGTAACACAGCTTTTAAAGATATTGATGGTGTTGTTGTAACAAGCGATGGCAAGAAACTTATTGCTTATCCTAACAATAAAGGCGGTATTGTAGACGCTAACTACGATGCGCCAACATCTATAGACCCTACACATGCAAAGGCTAAAGGAAACTATTACGAAATTCCTGCTGGTGTAGAAACAATAGCAAAGGGTGCATTTGCACAAGTTCAAACCATTACAGCCGTAAAACTTAAAGATGTAAAGAAGATTGAAGAAGGTGCATTTTATTCTGTACGCAATCTAAGAAATGTAGAAATATCGGCTTCAGTACAAGAGATTGCTAACGGTGCTATTAGCGGAACACCCGACCTTTTAGGTTTTAAAGTAGATGCAGGAAATCCTTATTACACAGCTGATGCAGAAGGCGTAGTATACACAAAAGACTTTAGCGAATTGGTTCTTTACCCATCTGGTAGAACAGGAGAATACACAACACACCCTAATACAAAGAAAATTCGCAATCGTGCATTCTATTATGCGCAGAAATTAACTAAGATAACATTCAACTCTGGTTTAGAAGAAATAGGGAACGACGTATTTCAGGGTGCGGCTTCTTTAAAAGAAATAGAATATACTCCTACGGCTACACTTAAAAAGATTGGAACATTTGCTTTCTATGGAACAGGATTAGAGAAACTCACAATTCCAGCTTCTGTAGAAGAAATTGGTTGGAGTGCTTTTAGTCCAACTAAGCTAAAGAGCGTAGAGGTAGAAGCTAACTCTAATTTAAAGACCATTGGACGCGATGCGTTTGCTAATAACCCAAACTTAGAAGAGTTTAAATTCTTAGGCGAAACAAAGCTGGAGACCATAGAGACAGGTGCATTTAAAGGCAATACAAAGTTAAAGGAGTTTACCATACCAAAGACAATAAAGACTATACAGCGTGGTGCGTTCGATGGTAATTCGTCAATGGAGAAGGTTACTTTTGAAGAACCTTCAGTTATTGAAACTATTGGCGAAGGAGCTTTCCAAGGAGCAAGCGCTTTGAAAAGAATAGAACTTCCTGTTTCTGTAACTACTATTAAGAAAGATGCATTTAACACTTGCAAGAGCTTAACAGAGATTGTTATTCCAAAGAATGTTAGCAGTATAGACCCAACAGGCTTCCAGGAATGTGCAAAGCTAGAGAAGTTTACAGTAGACAAGAACAATGCTACTTATTCTAGCGTTGATGGATTCTTACTTAGCAAAGATAAGAAAGTGTTGAAAGCGTTCCCACCTGCAAAGGCTAATACCTATTACACCTTGCTCCCTCCAACACTTGAAGAAATTGGTACGCAAGCTTTCTACTACGTACAAGAGTTAGAGAATATTACCATACCAGAGAATGTTAAGAAGATAGATAAGTTTGCTTTCGACCGTACTGCAAAGTTAAACACCATTGCATTCTTAGGAAAAACTCCTATCACTAACATCGACCCATCGGCATTCAATCCTGCCAATGTTAATACACACGACATTCAAATAAGCATTCGTAAAGAAGCACTAGCAGCCTTTGCCGCCGATCACTTCTGGGAGAATTTTAAGCAAGTGGGCATTTCGTTCTTTAAAGAGACAAACGGACAGGGCTATGGCTCTACTGAATTCTTCCCATTATCTAATAAAGCTGTTATGGTGGTTGATGTGAAAGCAGATGTGTACACCTACGTTGTGCCAAATACAGTGGAGAATGCAGACGACCATGACAAGATGTACGAAGTGCGTCTTTGGGGCGACTATGCAATGAAACAGAACACAACAAACATAAAGGAGATTGTTTTTAGAAATACGCTCGACTATGTAGGGCTTGATGCTTTCAAAAAAGCAGACGGCACATCTACTGTAGAAAGCATATTCTTTACAAGCCTCAACCCTACAAAGGATATGAGTTCTACCAAGTGGGAATATGGAAACACTTATAGTGAATTTAACCCTAACTTGAAGATTTATGTAAAGAAGACTGCTCTTACACACTATAAAGACGAAGATCACGAGCATGCTGGTTGGGAGCGTTACGCTTCACAAATAAGCTATAAAATACCTTATATTGGTGCTGCCGGTGCGCCTGCAATAGCTAAAAAGTATGGTACGTTCGCACGCGAATTCGATGCAGACTTTAGTATCTATAATACAGAAAATGGCTCTGGCAAAGTAGCTGCTTTTATAGCACCAGTGCGCGTTGATGCTGGTGGTGGCGATTATGGTAATGCTACCTACCATGTGAAAATGACAAGTGTAGACGAAAACGGTGGTGTAAGTGGAAACTACAGCTATATACCTGCCGAAACTGGTACTCTTCTGAAAGTTATGGATGCTGAAGCTCTACCAACCGATTTCTACTATGCCATTGGTGAAGAAGATGCAACACCACATACCATTACTAATAATATGATGTACGGAGTTACCGTTCGCGATAAGGCTATTGCAGTGGGTGCAGACCCAATATATGTTATAGCTGCCAACCAGGGCATCTTTATGAAGGTAACAAGTGCACTGAATATGCCTGTACATAAAGCATACGCTAAAATTAGCGGCGTACCAGCAGGTGCAAAAGTTGCTTTCGTGTTCGACGATAATAACGAAACAACTGGTATTACAACTATTAATAACACTGCAAACGGAACAACAGGACAGAATGTTTACTACAATTTAAACGGTCAGCGCATAGCAAAACCGCAACACGGAGTATACATTGAAAACGGCAAAAAAGTTATTGTTAAGTAAGAAAGGAAATATTATGACACACAAAGAGTATACAACACCGTTAACTAATATAAACATTCTCGCTATAGAGAACCTTATGATAACAGCCAGTCCTGGTGTTGGTGGAACATATCAACCAGGCACTCCCATTGGAGCGAAGCCTACAACTTTCGACTACAACGAAGATGAGGGAGACGATAATGACGACCCATATTGCATTAATTGGAGCAAATAGGTAGGCACTAAATAACAAAACGCATAGAAGTCTATAAAGAGTTTAAATGTTCTAACCAAAATCATTAGCTGAATATAGGCATAAACTATGCACCATAGAAGCTCGCAAGCTATAAAAAAAATGCTTGCGAGCTTTTTCGTATTATTGCACAAACAAATGTGTAAAAACACCACCAATAGCTTACAACATTATAACTACATTTGTATTGCCTCATTCAATATTTTGAATTACAACACTAAAGCAAACTATCTTTGCAACATACAGAAACACCGAACAACATATCTCTTTTTAGATGCTTATAACAACACTTACATTAAAATATTACAGAATGGAGAAGAACATATTCATCATCTTAATAAACACCTTTTACGTATTATAATATAACCCAATAACGGCTGTAGCTTGTTATGATATCTAATTTGCAAATAATAGACATCTAAAACGAAACTGACAGATATCTGAAACGAAGCTGACAGATATCTGAAACGAAGCTGACAGATATCTGAAACGAAAGCAACACAAACATCTGAATATTCCATTTAGTTTGTGTGTAAATTGTAGATATTACTTATAAGCTATCCGCCAATATCCTACAATGCTCATTTTTCTTAAATTTCTCCATACATTTATATTATATTCACAACAAAAATTGTAATTTTACACCCAAAATAAAAACCAATGATATTAAACCCTAAGCAAAATGGAACAAAACGAACAGAACGAAACGGCTAAAAAGCCAAAGCAGATATTGCCCAACGGTATAATTTGTCTGCTAATCATTATTGCCTTATTCGGTAGCATAGGCTGGGTAATGGGCGTTGCCCCAATGCTTAACACCATAATGCACACAGCACACGACTTGCTATTGAACACTTGTTTCTACCTAATGGCAATCTGTGTACTTACAGGAGCTTTAGGCAAACTCCTTGTAGAATTTGGCGTAGTAGACCTTATAGAAAAAATTCTACGCCCATTAATGCGCCCGTTATTCCATCTTCCAGGCGTAGCATCGCTCGGAGCCATATTAACATTCCTTTCAGACAACCCTGCAATTATAACATTAGCACAAGACAAACACTTTAGCAAATACTTTAAAAAGTACCAATACATATCGCTCACAAACTTTGGAACAGCATTCGGTATGGGACTTATTGTTATTGTATTTATGCTGGGGCAAGGCTATTTTGCAGAACCACTAATAGGCTTTGTTGGCGCTTGTGTAGGGTGCATTGTTTCAACACGGTGTATGCAGCACTTTGTAATAAAGGCATATCCACAGTATCTCACCGAAAACGCACTCGATGCAGAAACATTCGAAAAACAAGTAGAACGCCCACTACACGAAGAAGAGAAATCTGTATTTCTACGCACACTTAATTCGCTGCTCGATGGAGGCAAAACAGGTGTAGATGTAGGCGTAGCCATTATTCCTGGAGTGCTTATTATATCTACCCTCGTAATGATTCTCACATTCGGTCCAAGTAAAAGCGGTGAATTTACAGGTGCAGCCTACGAAGGCATAGCTGTATTACCCAAAGCAGCCAACTATTTAAATTGGCTGTTAGAACCTTTATTTGGTTTTACCGACCCACACCAAGTAGCCTTTCCCATTACAGCACTCGGAGCAGTGGGAGCAGCATTAAGTCTTGTTCCAAACTTTCTTTCGCACGGTTGGATAGACGGAAACGCTATTGCAGTATTTACAGGCATGGGTATGTGTTGGAGTGGTTTTCTTAGCACACACACAGCTATGCTCGACACAATAGGCTATCGCGAACTAACCTCAAAAGCCATTCTTTCTCACACCATAGGAGGTTTTGCAGCAGCATTAGTAGCACATTGGGGCTATTTGCTATACACTATGCTCTTGTAAATGTAAATGCCATAAGCAAAACAATAAAAAGATAGCTGATAAGTGTTAATATTTTGTGTATTCTAAGTTTTTTATTATCTTTGCAATCTATAAAAATAGGTATTAAAGGAATAAAAATGATTATGGGAAAAAAAGCACTTTTGATGATTCTCGATGGCTGGGGTCTCGGGAAACATGGTAAAGGAGATGTTATTTACAATACACCAACACCTTATTTAGATTATTTAAATGCAGTCTCATCGCACTCACAGCTACAAGCATCAGGCGAAAATGTAGGTTTACCAGACGGTCAAATGGGCAATTCGGAAGTTGGTCACCTTAATATTGGTGCTGGACGAGTTGTATATCAAGACTTGGTAAAGATAAATAAAGCTTGCGAAAATGGCGATATACTGAAGAACAAAGAGATAATTAGCGCTTACAGCTACGCACAGAAAACAGGCAAGAAGTTGCATCTTATGGGCTTAACTTCTACGGGTGGCGTACATTCTTCGCTAAACCATCTGCACAAATTAATAGAAATAGGCAAAGAATATGGCTTAAAAGAAGTTTATGTACATTGCTTTATGGACGGTCGTGATACCGATCCTAAGAGTGGCGCAGGCTTTATTGCCGATATTCAGAAAACTTGCGATGCCAATGGAGCACACATAGCATCTATCGTTGGTAGGTTCTATGCAATGGATCGCGATAAACGTTGGGAGCGAGTAAAAGAGGCTTACGATCTGCTGGTTGAGGCTAAAGGAAAACAAGCCACCAATATGGTAAAGGCAGTAGAAGAGAGTTATGCCGACGGAGTTACCGACGAGTTTATTAAACCCATTAACAATGCTAACGTAAATGGAACAATAGGCGAAGGCGATGTAGTTATCTTCTTCAACTATCGTAACGACCGTGCAAAAGAACTTACTTACGTTCTTACACAACAAGATATGCCAGAGCAAGGTATGCACACCATAAAGGATTTGCAATACTATTGTATGACACCATACGATGCTAGTTTTAAGGGTGTACACATTCTGTTTCCAAAAGAGAATGTAACTATGACGCTTGGCGAATACCTAAGTAAATTAGGTAAAAAGCAATTGCACACAGCTGAGACTGAGAAATATGCACACGTAACTTTCTTCTTTAATGGTGGTAGAGAAGAACCTTACGAAGGCGAAGATCGTATACTAGTGGCATCGCCAAAAGTTGCAACTTACGACCTGAAACCAGAGATGAGTGCTTTCGAAGTAAAGGATAAGTTAGTTGCAGCAATCAATACTGCAGAGTACGATTTTATTGTTGTAAACTTCGCTAACGGTGATATGGTTGGTCATACTGGTGTGATGAATGCCATTGCAAAGGCTGTTTACGCAGTAGATACATGTGTTAAAGAGGTTATTGAGGCTGCTAAAGCTAACGATTATGAAGCAATTATTATTGCCGATCATGGTAATGCAGACAATGCATTGAACGAAGATGGTACGCCAAACACAGCACACTCGCTAAACCCAGTACCATTTATCTACGTTACCAATAACAATTCTGCACGTGTAAAGTCTGGACGATTAGCTGACGTTGCACCTTCTATTCTCCATATTATGGGTTTAGAGCAACCCAAAGAGATGACTGGTGAATGCTTGATTGAAGATAAATAAAGATAAAAACAATGGTTTAGCCCTATCAGAACAATATCTGATAGGGCTGAATTGTATCTAAAATGAATGCTATGATAGATATTGAAGCATCGTGGAAACAGTACTTGAAAAACGAATTTGAGAAACCTTACTTTGCCAAACTCACCGAAAATGTGCGCAACGAATATAAGAATGGTCTATGCTTTCCACCAGCAAAACTTGTTTTCAATGCTTTTAATCTTTGCCCGTTCAATAAAGTTAAAGTGGTTATTCTTGGACAAGATCCTTATCACGAACTAGGACAAGCAATGGGGTTAAGCTTTTCTGTGCCAGATGGAATAATGCTTCCGCCATCGCTCCAAAACATTTATAAAGAGATACACAGCGATCTTGGTAAACCTATACCTACATCTGGAGATTTAACACGATGGGCAAAACAAGGTGTACTATTACTTAATGCAACACTTACAGTACGTGCACACGAAGCCAATAGTCATCAAGCTTTAGGTTGGCAAAACTTTACCGATGCTGCTATAGAAACTATTAATACACACAGAGAACACATTGTTTTTATGCTTTGGGGCGGTTTTGCTCGTTCGAAAAAACGATTGATAGATACCAATCGACATTGTATAATCGAATCAGTACATCCTTCTCCATTATCGGCAAATAGAGGCGGTTGGTTCGGTCAGCATCAGTTTTCACGTTGCAACGCTTATTTAAAACAGTATGGATTAGGCGAAATAGATTGGTAAAAAGCATATTTTGGAAAGATAGAACGAAAGAATGAGTGGTAAACAGATGATACCTATCTTACATATTAATGGCACTGATGTTTCTCTTGATGCTTCTTGGGAAGAACATTTAAGGAGTGAAATTAGAAAACCTTACTTTGCTGAACTCGTTGAAAAACTAAATAGCGAGTATGAAAATGAAGTATGTTATCCTTCAAAAGAGCGTATTTTCAATGCTTTTAATCTTTGTCCGTTTAATAAAGTTAAGGTTGTTATTCTTGGGCAAGACCCTTACTATAGGAAAGAACAAGCTATGGGTTTAAGTTTCTCTGTGCCAGAAGGGATAAAGCTACCGCTATCGCTCCGAAACATTTATAAAGAGATACACAGCGATCTTGGTAAACCTATACCTATATCTGGAGATTTAACACGATGGGCAAAACAAGGTGTACTATTACTTAATGCAACACTTACAGTACGTGCACACGAAGCCAATAGTCATCAAGCTTTAGGTTGGCAGAACTTTACCGATGCTGCTATTAAAGCATTAAACAAAAACCATGAACACATTGTATTTATGCTTTGGGGAAACAATGCAAAGAAGAAAAAAAGACTGATAGATACCGAACGTCATTGTATAATCGAATCATATCACCCTGCTGCAAGGCAAAGATATAAATTTAAAAAGCACCAATTTACATGTTGCAACGCTTATTTAAAGCAGCAGGGGTTGGACGAAATAGATTGGTAAATCCATATTTAGGAAAGAGAAAAGGAAAGAAATGAGCGATAAGAAGATGATGCCTATCTTGCAAGTTGGCAATGTTTTGATTTCACCCGATATTATAACAGAAAAGTTCTGTTGCGATCTTGATGCTTGTAAGGGGATATGTTGCGTGGAAGGAGATGCTGGCGCACCTGTTTCTATGGAAGAAATTGCAGCTATTGAAGATGTTGTTGATACTGTATGGGGCGACCTTAGCGCTTCGGCACAATCTGTTATTGATAAACAAGGAATAGCTTATACCGATAGAGATGGCGATTTAGTAACAAGTATTGTACATGGAAAAGACTGCGTATTTACGTTTTACGATAAAGAATGTTGTCTTTGTGCATTAGAACGTTCGTATCGTGCAAAGAAAACTAACTTTGTGAAACCTATTTCGTGTGCTCTCTACCCCATTCGCTTAAAAGTGTTTAATAATAACCTAATTGGTCTGAACTATCACAGATGGGATATATGTAAAGATGCCGTAAGAAAGGGTAAAGAGTTAAATTTACCTATTTATAAATTCTTAAAAGGTCCGCTTATTCGGCGTTTTGGCAAAGAATGGTATACCGAATTAGAGGCTGTTGCCAAACATTTATTAAGCGAATAACATATAAATGTATATTCCATAGAAAATTACTTATTATTAAAAAAGGTGCACCAAGATATAAACTTGACGCACCCAATATTGTTATTTCGTTGCTCCTTTTAAATTATCATTTATATATTTACGACTTACTGCTATTTGGAAAGTAGGTCGAATAGTAAAACTTTGTGGACTTTTTTCTTTCACCTCATAACCCAAAATAAGTTCTTCTTTCCCATCTTTCTCTAAAGATATATTACTAATCTCAGGCGATTTGTTGCTTTCTGGAAAAACCTTCGCAATAACAAAGTCTTCATTAAAATCTATTTTAGTAGGCTCACCATCTTTTCCCATATAAGCAGCTTCGCCGAAATATCTATTAAAATCTTCTTGCGTTGTAAGTTTCAACAATTGGTCGCCTTTTGGAGCATCGTTCCTATAGAAATAGTTTTTGAGTTCTGTGAACTGTACGACTTTAGTACCTGTTGAACAAGAAGTTGCTAACATTGCAAAACCAACAATTGTCATAAAAATAGTTTTCTTCATCTCTTATTCCTCATTAATAAATTAATAGGGGCGCAAAATTACAATCTTTTTTCGTTTCATCAACTACTTATCTCATACATTTAAAATAAATTAGTTTTCTTTATTCGCTTCTGTTTCCATAGCAATCCTCGTTTTTAGTCGTCGTAAAAGCCAGAAGAAAGCTGGAATTAGAAATAAATCTGCCATTATCCATGCTATTGGATCTGCATAACAAACACCTATCCACGCAAGGGCAGGTACTAACCAAAAGCTCACACCACACCGTGCAATCATCTCCATAACACCACTCATCATACTTAAATTGCTATAACCGAGTCCTTGAATACTATAACGCAGAATAACCAAAATACCCAAAACTGGGTAAAACCAGTTGGCAATACGCATAAATTGAGCAGCATTAGCAATAACATCTTGTTCGCCACTATTAACAAAAAGCGACATCATTTCATCGGCAAATGGATAAATCACAGCAACAGTTAAAACAAAATATACCATCATTATCCACATAGCATCGCGAACTCCTATCTTAACACGCGATAGTTTTTGTGCTCCAATATATAGCCAAGAATAAGTGGAACGGCAAACTTTATAATAGCACGAAAAGGAGCACCAGCAATCATACTTTCTGCATAAAACGATAATTTAGAAGATTGTTCTGGCATAAACAAACTATTTTCTTCTATTAATATTGTTAATTATCCGTTGAATACGTTTTTAGTAATGTGCAGATATTGCTTTTTTAAATTTCATGAGCAAACACCTCACGTAAAATATCAAAACTTTGAAGTTCGGGCATATTAGGTAAATGAAGTTTATAATAACGCAATACTATTTCAGTAATTCGGTTACGGTCATCGTGCGAAAGTTTAAAAAGTTTCATCGTGTCAAAATTCATTCGCATCAGATTGTACAAATGCCCAGCATCTGCTGCGTTTAAAAAATCGGTATGTAAAGGCATTGACAATGTAAAACAACCATTACGCAAATCGAAAAAACAGCCAGGAGTAAAATCCTCTAAAAACGGATGAAATCCAAGAAACTTACCAAGACGCATCATAAAAACAAGATGAAAGTTTGCAAAATCCTCGTATGCATTATCCAACCACTCTAAACTTGTACTTATATATGTAAATAAGGTGGGGTTTTCTTGTTCGTTACGAGTAGCATAATAAATAAATTCAGAAAGGAAAAGCGATATACAAGACTTTGCAGGATCAATAGGAATAGAAGAATAAGGCAAACTTACTCGTACATCTTTAATACGTTGCAAATTGCTTCGTTGCCTAAAGTCGTATTCAAAATCCAGTAAAGTCATCGGTTGGAAATACTGTTTTTTAATCTTTCCTTTCGATGTTTTCGGAATATGCACCATAAATGACACTCGTCCCGACGATTTCGTCAAAACATCAACTATTAGCGACGATTCTCCAAAACGAACGCTTCTCAATACTATACCCCTTGTTTTTGTTATCATAAAAACCTTTCTACGAGTACAAAGTTACAAAAAACATAATAGTAAGAAAAAATATATCAATAAAATTTGGATAATTAAAATAAAACTTATACCTTTGCACCCGCAAAACAACAGATGGTCTCTTCGTCTATCGGTTAGGACACAAGATTTTCATTCTTGTAAGAGGGGTTCGATTCCCCTAGAGACTACAAACAAAAATAAAAAGTAAAGATGGCAAATCATAAATCATCACTTAAAAGAATCCGCCAAGACAAGGTGAAGACTTTGCACAATAGATATTACGCAAAGACAATGCGTAACGCCGTTCGCAAATTTCGTAACATCTCTGATAAGGAAGAGGCTGTTAAGTTGTATCCAACCATACAAAAGATGCTTGATAAACTTGCAAAAGTAAATATCATTCATAAAAATAAAGCGGCAAACTTAAAGTCTGGTCTTTGTCATCACATTGCTTCACTTGGATAAAGTGTAAGTAAAGTCATAGCAAATAAAGAATAAGAAAAGGTTATAGTCTAAAAAGACTATAACCTTTTTCTTTATATAAACCCACTCTTCAAAACTTCTTTTATAGTTTTCGCTTACATCTCTTTATCGTAAATATCACATACAAGAAACCCACAAAAAATTAATAATGAGAAAAATAAAAATTGTAATTATAATTTTTAATTTTCTCATTAATAGTTAGACAATTTTTTATTAAAACCAAATTGTTTGTTATAACCAACAATAAGAAGTAAGACTATAAAAAATATAATAACTTTATAGCAAAGAATTCAAATAAAATAAAAACTTCCTTCCATACCCATTTAATAAAAAACATTCTCCATAGCCTTTTAGACAGCTTATAAATTGTCTTTATTAAACTTTTTTTTATATTAAATGTTACTCTAAATAAGGTATTTTTTGTATCTTTGCAATGAGATATCCTTAGAGATTATGAAATCCCGAAAAGCGTAGAAACAGCTTGTAAGGCTATCGAGAAAGAATAAGCAGATTCAAAAACAAAATGGCAGATAACTTAGGAAACGAGAGCAATTACTCCGCCAGTAATATTCAGGTTCTTGAAGGACTTGAGGCAGTACGTAAGCGTCCTGCAATGTATATTGGCGATATTAGCGAAAAAGGACTTCATCATCTCATAAACGAGACAGTAGATAATTCTATTGATGAGGCAATGGCAGGCTATTGTAGCCATATAGAAGTAACAATAAACGAAGATAATTCTGTAACTGTTGAAGATGATGGACGTGGAATTCCTGTAGACGAACACGAAAAACTACACAAAAGCGCCCTCGAAGTTGTTATGACAGTACTACACGCAGGAGGAAAATTCGATAAAGGTTCCTATAAAGTTAGTGGAGGTTTACACGGTGTAGGCGTAAGTTGTGTAAATGCACTATCTTCGCACATGAAATCGCAAGTGTTCCGAAATGGAAAAATCTATCAACAAGAATACGAACAAGGAAAACCTCTATATCCAGTAAAAGTAGTTGGCGAGACAGATAAAACAGGAACACGACAACAATTCTGGCCCGATGGAAGCATTTTTACAACAACTGTATTTCAATGGGAAATTGTTGCACGACGTATGCGAGAACTCGCATTCCTAAATGCAGGTATAAAAATTACATTAACCGACTTGCGTCCAAATAGCGAAGGCAAAACACGCCAAGAAGTTTTCCACGCTAAAGAAGGATTAAAAGAATTTGTTAGATACGTAGACCGGCATCGCACCCATCTTTTCGATGATGTAATATACCTGAAAACAGAAAAACAAGGCATACCCATCGAGGTTGCTATAATGTATAACACCGACTACAACGAAAACATACACTCGTATGTAAATAATATTAATACAATTGAAGGAGGAACACACCTTACTGGTTTTCGTACAGCATTAACACGCACATTAAAAGCGTATGCAGATAACGACCCACAAATAGCAAAACAAATAGAAAAAGCAAAAATAGAAATAACGGGCGAAGACTTCCGCGAAGGTTTAACAGCAGTAATTTCTATTAAAGTAGCCGAACCACAATTTGAAGGACAAACCAAAACAAAGTTAGGAAATAGCGAAGTTTCTGGTGCAGTTCAGCAAGCTGTAGGAGAAGCTCTCTCTTACTATTTAGAAGAAAATCCGGTTGAAGCAAAACTTATTTGCGATAAAGTTATTCTTGCTGCCACAGCCAGAATTGCAGCTCGAAAAGCACGCGAAAGTGTTCAACGTAAAAATGTAATGACTGGAGGTGGCTTGCCTGGAAAACTTGCCGATTGTTCTAACAAAGACCCAAAAGATTGTGAAATTTTCCTTGTTGAGGGCGATTCTGCCGGTGGTTCTGCAAAACAAGGACGCGACAGATATACACAAGCTATTCTGCCTTTGCGTGGAAAAATACTAAATGTAGAGAAAGTTCAACGCCATAGAGTGTTTGAAGCTGAATCGGTAATGAATATAATTCAGTCTATAGGTGTTAGATTTGGCGTAGAAGGAGAGTCTGATTTTGAAGCTAATACAGATAAATTGCGTTACGATAAGATTATTATAATGACCGATGCTGATGTTGATGGCTCGCATATTGACACTCTTATTATGACTCTTTTCTATCGTTATATGCCGCGTGTTATAGAAGAAGGGCATTTATATATTGCAACACCGCCACTATACAAATGTACTTATAAAAAAGTAAGCGAATATTGCTACACTGAACAGCAACGACTTCAATTCCTAAATAAATATGCTGGAGGAGACGAAGAAAACAAAGCTGTACATACACAACGATACAAAGGTTTAGGAGAAATGAACCCAGAACAATTATGGGAAACTACTATGGATCCTAAAACACGCTTGCTAAAACAAGTAACAATTGAAAATGCTTCAACGGCAGATGAAATGTTTTCTATGTTAATGGGAGACGATGTAGAGCCACGCCGCGAATTTATTGAACAGAATGCAACCTACGCAAATATAGATGCATAGGGCTCTGACTATTATATTTTTTAAATGCTTAATCTACGAACTCTCGCTATCTTTTGCTTTTGCAGAACAAGTGATGGCTCGAATAAAATTTACGCTATATGAGAGAAATTAATATTGATTTCATTAAAGCTAAAAATCCCTATGGTTTTAGCATAGATAGCGATTTATTGCTGTACGATCAAACTACGGGACTGCCCTTGCTTCGAGAAACTTCTAAAATGAAGTGTCTATTATTAGCTATTTGTACAGAAGGCGAAGTAGAATATACGGTAGATACTGTTGTACACAAGGTTTCTAAAAACGATATTCTTATTGTTAGCGAAGGACAAGTAATGGGCGACTATAAAATTGCACCAGAAACAAAGGGCGTTTGTTTGCTTCTTTCGTACGACTTCTTCCAAGAAGTGGTAAGCAATATACGAGAACTTACAACGCTTTTTCTTTTTGCAAGACGACACCCTGTATTCCATACTGAGCCGCACATGGCAAAAGAATTACTGGATTACATACAAGCCGTAAAGCTAAAAATATTAGATCTCGACCACGAATTCCGTCGCGAATTGGTGGCTACTATGTTAAAAGTACTCATATACGATATGTGCAATGTTATTTATAGGGTACAACAAGTAGAAAAAACGGGAAAATCGAGGGGCGAAACTATATTTGCCGACTTTATTAGACTGGTGGAAAAGCAATATCGTTCTGAACGCCGTGTTAGTTGGTATGCAGAGCAACTTTATATTTCGCCTAAATATCTATCAGAAACTATAAAGCACGTAAGCAAACGCACACCAAGCGAATGGATTGACTATTACGTAATGATGGAAATACGTGTATTGCTTAAAAATAGCAAGATGAGTATTAAACAAATTGCAGAAGAATTGCACTTCCCTAACCAAAGTTTCTTAGGAAAGTATTTTAAAGACCGATACGGCAAAAGTCCATCGCAATTCAGAAAAAGTTAAGAAATTAGTGTTCTGCAATAAATATAGGAACGGTTGGACACAGAAAACAAACAGAACTCAGAGAATAATAGCTTTGTTTGTATTTACAACATTCTTCTGTTTTATTGCAAACTAACAACTATACTTGTTTCGAATGTAAAACGTTTTTTCTGTTCGAAGCTACAAATGAACGAAAACCATACCCTATCTTAATAGAAAGTTTTCTTTATCCCCTACCACCGGCGTAGGGGATATTTTGTTTTACACACAATTGCGCTAATAACTTATGCGTATTCTATAAGCTGTTGAAACGCACAAAAAACTTTTCGCATAACAAGAGTTACACAAACACGAAAACACAGGTGCACAATAAATTCTCTCATTGTATTCGTCTGTTTCTATTATGAAAGCACATTGCGTTTATAAGCATAAAATAGTTTTATTTACACGTAAATAAAGTTTTACTTACACGTAAGTAGAGTTTTACTTACACGTAAATAAAGTTTTACTTACGTGTAAATAATTGCTTCTTAATATATGAAAGATTGTTTGTTTCTATGTAAACTAATGTTTGTTTGCACGTAAAAGCAATGGCGTAAATACTAACCCAGAACGCATATCTAATTATTACACTCTGTGCATAAAGCAAACGAAATTCAGATTAGCCTACAACATCATTCATATATTACTATTAAACCCTAATGTGATAATGGCTAATTCGTATTTGTTAGAAAATAGAGCAAGAAAAAAGGTCGTACCATAAAACAAGCTTTATGATACGACCTTAATATTTGTAGATAATTCTACGAAAGAATTATTTTACTTTACAGTTACTTTAGCAACTTTGTTTCCAACACGTACTATATATGTGCCAGCAGCAAGAGATATATGTTCGTTGTTGCTAATTTGTTTATTCTGATAAGCAAGCTTACCATCGATGGTATAAACTGCAAGTGTGTTGTTCTTTGCACCCACTACAGTAATTCCACCATTTACAAGTTGCACTTGAATATCGTTATTAGCAGAAACACCATTTATACCAGTTGTCTCAAAGTTCACATAATTTGTAATTTGATATAAATTCGGCAAGCGAGGATTACGCATTAAGCAAACAAGATGATTAGTTGTCTTTGTAAGCTTAAATGTTGTTACACCATTTGCAATGGTATATTCGTCGTCTTTATCCAATTCTTCGCCTTGTGGTTCGCCATCAATAACGTTAATACGGTCTATAAACCAACGGAATTCTGTAGGTGCTCCGTCGATAGTTGCTTCAGAACTCAAGTCTACACTAGAACCATTCAATGCAACATCAAGAGGTTCTTGCAAGTTATAAGAATACTTTTGGAATTTTGCAACACCATCTTTATCTACAGCAATTGGCATTGTAGAGAATCTCAATCTATTCTTAACAAGATTCAAAACACCCAACTTAGTATTCTTAGAAATATCAACCTGTGTTAGCAAGTTATCGTTCAACCAAAGTTGTTCCAAAGCAGGAGCCTTATCGAGAGAAACGCTTTCAAGAGCATTTTTACTCAATTCGAGGTTCCACAAATCGGGATTATCAATCTTAATAGTCTTCAGCTTATTACCTGAAACAAATGCAAGACCAAGTTTCTTGCCTTTCGATAAATCGAAATCTTTAATCTTATTGTTGGTTAAAGACAAGAAATAGAGGTTTGGATAATCAGACAAATCAAATTCTGTAAGTTCATTTCCACTCAAATTCAACTGAGTTAAAGCAGTAGAAGCAGGTATTTTTACAGACTGCATTTCAGCATCAGCAATTGTAATAGAGCGAGTATCTTTTAATCCAGAGAAATCAGATTCGCCAATCTTAACCTTTGAAATACTGAATACCGATAATTTATCGTCGGCATTAGCAACAAGTACACGTACTTTCTTATTAGCTTTAGATTTAGCTCTAAACAGCTTGTAAGTTGTGTCTAAGGTGTATTGAGTAACATTTCCGTCGCCATTCCATTCAAAGTAAACAGAAGTTCCCTTAACAGGACTTGCTAACGACAAATCAACACTATCAGTTGCATTTATAGTTGTGAAAGAAGCCAATTCATATTTAGGCATATCAATTGGTTGTACAAGCGTAGTTTTAAATACATTTGCACCCGTAAATGCTGGATAAGCAGCGTGAGTCATTTCACAATAAATCTTACCAACAGTTAAGTTCTTAAATTTAGAAGCACCATCTTTAATGGTATAGTCTGTACCTTCAACAAGTTTCTGTCCATTTTCTTTCTTCCATACATATTGAGTTGTAGCGCCATTCTTTGTAATGAATTGTTCAGAAAGGTCGATACCTGGAGAAGATGTAGAAATTTCGAGAACATGTTGTGGAGCATAAATAAAGTGTGTAGCATCTAAACCGAAATCGGCAGGCATATTTGCCAATGTAAAGTTGTTACCACTTATGTTTAAATAAGCCAAAGGAGCAACAGGTGGTATTTTAACTTCGTTAAGTTCGTTGTTCGAAGCATCTAAGCTTTCTAAAAGTTCGCTATGATTCAATAACAAACGTGTGAAAGCATTGTTAGAAATGTTGAGCGAACGAAGATTGTCTGCATCAGAAACATCTAATGCTTTCATCTTATTATGACTAATATCGAATTTGCGAATAGCATAGAAATCATCAAATTCATAGCTTTCCAACTGGTTGTTGCTTAAATTAATATCGGTAAGCAAACTCTTATAGAAGTAAGAAGACGGACCTTTTAAGGTAAGTTTTGTAAGCAAGTTGCCAGAAAGGTCTAGTTTTCTTAATTTATTGTTGTAACCAAGATCGATATTTCTTAAACCAGCATTCTTCAAAGCAAGAACTCGCAACTGATTTAATGCAGTAAGGTCGATATTATCAATTGGCAAGTTGTCGGTTTCTAAAGCAGTAATATAATTATCTTGTGGCACATAAATAATAATATTACCAGAACCCTTACGCTGTGTATCTATATTAGGAGTTGTTGGTTCCTCAGATTTAATTGCAAAAGGAACTAAATTGCCATCTCCTAAATCTATTTTCACAGAAACAGGCTTAGCATCGGTTGCACCTAAAATACCAACAGACATTTTTATTGGAGCGCCTGCAGAGCCAAGACTAGAAAATTCTACAGCCTTTGTGTCTTTACCAAAGTTTTCAACAGTTCTAACAGTGAAGTTTTCGGTACGAATAGGATAATCTTTCAATACAGAATTTGTGTACTGAATGAAAACTTGATCTTCAAGAGCCTTCAGCAACGTAACTTTTCCATTTTCATATTTATAATATGTATTGTCCAATTCAACAGGTTTAGTTGGATCGTCCTTTGGAACTCTATAAAGAATACCATTAGTTGTTGTACCTTGACGCAAAACACGATTGCTAAGATCGATAACATCGCCTACTTTATAAGAATCGTTCAATTCCATTTCGCGCTGTGCATGGTAATATTCAAACCAGTTTCCTGGCCAAGGCAAGGTAGCAAAGTCCATATAATTATTACGAACACTAACACTATAAAGGTCGGTATTCTTAGTAACATCAAGAGAACGCAACAAGTTATCGTCGCAAGAGAAAGTAAAGAGTTTAGGGTTCTTACTTAAATCTAGAGTTTTAAACTTGTTACCACCACAGAAGAAATAGTAAAGCTCCGGACAATGCGTTACATCTATAGTTTCGAACTTAATATCGGTGTTCACAGTTCCAGAAGTATGAGAGATATAAAGTTCTCTTATCTTTGGATTATGACTAAGATCGAGCGAACTAATGCGCGAATCGCTAACGTTCAACACCTGTAAATCTGGATTTTTAGAAAGATCTACCGAAGAAACATTCGTCATATCAAGACTCAAACGTTGCAATAATGGGCAAGCTGTAGGGTCTACGCTTGTTAAAGTAAGAGAATGATAAGCATCGAACGAACGAAGTACAGGGAAATTGCGAAGAGTAAAGTTTGGCGAGATATGACCACATTGTGGAATTTCTAATACCAAAAGATTAGGTAAAGAGCCAATCATTAAAGGAGTAGCTTTCGCAAATGGATTATCTTGTAAATATATAACCTGCAATCCCTTTAAATCGTCGATATTGAGCGAAGTTAATACATTATGTTCGAGATTAAGAACACGAAGTCCTAACTTATTGCTGAACTTAATTTCGTCAATTTCATTACCAGAAGCATTAAAATAGTAGAGTTTTGTTGGGTCGCCATAAATTTTCACCCAACCATCTTTAGAAACTTGTCCTATATAAAGAGAACCTTTTATAGATTGATTTTCGCCAATTTGAGCAACATCTACATCGAATTCTTCCTCACCGTTACCACAATCGATATTAACAACTTGTTTTTCGTTTGCAGCTCCAAGAACAAATGATACACTTGGCGTTACGCCTGTACCTTTAGCTTTTTCATATACATTTGTATGAAAACTGATGATTGGTTCCTCACTTTGCGCATGTGCACCGAGAGAATTCAAAATCATCGTCATCAGTATTAATAATACCGACGAGAGAAAATTTCTTTTTTTCTTCATATTTTTAATAGATAATAATTCGTTGTGCAGAACTTCCGTTTACTTGAATAAGATATACACCTTTTTCCCATGCAGAAGCATCTATATTTGTTTCGTTTCCTTGTGCAATATTTGTATGCACTAATTGTCCAGAGAGTGTATAAGCACGTACATTTAGCTGTTTTGCATTTGCAAGGAACACTGTAAACGAACGTGTACCAGTCATTGTTAATATTGGTGTTTCTTTTTCGTTTGCTTTTATTCCTTGAATACCATTTGCAGCCTTTTCTTTCAATACTTGTTTTAAACCAGCGTATGCATCAAACTTTCCTGCTCCCCATTGTACTGGGTCGCCAGTGTTCTTTACAAAATCGTCTTTTACAGCTGTTTCTTTTATTATACGCACTACATCTTTATAAGTTAAAGAAGGATTTGCCTCTAACCATAATGCAATTGCGCCAGCAACTACTGGTGTTGCCATTGATGTTCCAAGAGATTGATGCCAATAATAAGTCTTCTTATCTTTTTTTAGTTCTGCTTGCAACGCAGCTGGTGTATAACCCATGTCAGGATTTGTTACACAATATGTGTTTACAGAAGAAATAACAGATGCACCAGGGGCACAAATGTCTGGAAGATTTCTACCATCGGCTAATGTTCCATAAGAAGAGAAGCGAGATACTTCACCAGCTGGAAAATCGTTTCCTTGTCCTTTCTTATTATAGCCATAAACATATCCATCTAATGATGGCCAATGGTTTCGTACATTATAACTACCAACACTTATTACATTAGCAGCACAAGCCATATCGCTTATTGAACCATTGCGAGAACCTTTTACCCAACCTGGTTGATCATAATCGTCGAAGTAAACTAACTGTGCATCGCCATAAACATCTACACGTTGTCCAGCCTTTTTACTCTTTATTATAAGACCTAATTTATAATTGCCGTCTTTATTGGTAGTTTGATTGTCGCTTGTTAAAAATTCAGCAAGCACATAATAACGTCCAGTTTCTGGATCTTTAATAGATGCAGCACTTACATATCCATTAAAAGCTTTGGCAAATGTTTGATTTACAACTGAACCTGAAATTGCATAATCGCCACCTGAAGAGTAAATTATTGGTTGTCCATTTGTATTATGATCTACAGGAATACGAGCAGCTACTTTATTGTTACGTGTACCGTTGGTAACTACTATTTGCAATTCAAATTCATCAGCATTATTGCTATAAGCACAAATTTGTCCGTTACGAAGATTGTAATAAGACTTGTTTGATGTTTTATATTCGCCTTCCATTGTTGGACGAATAAATGTTTGAACTGTTTCGTCGGCATTATTAAACTTTGCAGTTAATGCTACTGGATGGTCGGCTTCATTTCCTGCTGCAACACAAATAATTGCTTCTTTACCACAAAGAGCAAGGAAACGATTCATTACACTTGTTGAATCGTGTGCACCAATATTGCTTCCTAATGAGAGATTTATTACACAAGGTTTTGCTTTCGGACCTGAAAGTTTTGCATAGTTAATAATATCGTCTACACCAAAAGCAATATATTGATCGCGTAAATCGCCACACGAAGCTACTATTTCCGATTCGGTTGCACCGCCATAATATGGATTTGCTTCGGTTACTTTATAAGAAATATCCTGATCGTCGGTTTTTGCTACCGTAATATTTCCTTTATAACCGCCTGCCATTATACCGGTTGTATGTGTTCCGTGGAAATTTGTATAACTATCGGTTGCAAAATCTTCTATAGCATACGTATCATCACGTTGTTTCATTGTGTCGAGCACTGCACGAGGATAATAATTTTGGTAAAGATATCCTTGTTGAGTGGTTGTTGTTGCTGTAATCTTACTTAAATAACCAAAACGTGTTGTACCATCTGGCTTTAAAAAGTTTATATGATTAGGATCTATACCACCATCAACAATACCTGTTACTACGCCTTTTCCTGTATATGCTTGTGGCAAATCTACGCCTTTATGTATTTTATCTATGCCTGTTACCTGGCGAACAATGTCCATTTTCTGATAAACTGGGCGCGATAATTCCATACGATGCACACATCTCATATCTGAAATACGCTCTACATCGGCTGTAGAAACCATTACTATTGCAATATTACCACGCACTCTTAGCACTTTTACGCCTTGTGCTTCCAGTTCGCTAAGGGCATTATTGCCTGTAAATTCTATCATTGCCATTACATTTGGCTGAATTACTTTCGGACGTTCGAAAGAACGTGTACGACTATTGTAAGTCGGTATTGATGTATTGCGCATTTGCAATAACATCATACGACTTTGTAAGTCGAGTTTAGATTGACCAAATGCAGAACAAGCCAAACCTAAACATAGAATAGTGAATGTAAATTTTCTCATTACTTGTTTATTATAGTTTTCTTTCCATTAATAATATACACTCCTGGAGACAATGTTGCACTTTTTACACGTGTACCGTCAATACGATAAACCACTGTGTTTTTATTTGTTGATTGCAATTCTATTTCGTCAATTCCATTAGGACCACTAAGCCTAATTTCTAAACGATCGCCATTTTTTAATTTTACTTCGTAACTGGTTCCGCCTTCGTAAGCTGGTTTTACTTTCTCACCATTTAGTTCTACTAACATTTTACTAAGGTCGTTACCGTATGCTCCGAACATAAATACATTATCGTCGGCAGAAAACATCAATGTGTTTTCGCCACTTTGCATAGGAACTGTTGAATGGTCGGAACGATAAAAATTAAAACCATAATTAGCAAGACTTATATCGTCTATATATACAATTGCTTTTTGGTCGCGTACTATGGCAGATGTCGTAATTTCTATCTTCATTCCTTCTGCAAGATTTATTTCGTAAATGCCATCGCTACCAGCGGTCTTCACATTTCCATCTACTTTAAGGCTCTCTATTTTGCAACCACTATTGGGCTTTACCTGAATCATACTGCTAACTTCGTTCAGTTCAATAGTGTTTTCGCCATCTTTTATGGCTATAACCTTATTATTATAGCTACTGCCGTGATAAACCGTAATGTTTTCTGCCTTATCAACATTCAGTGTTGCCTTTATTGTTGCATATTTGTGTGCTTTAATATCGAAGGTTGTTGCATTTTTCACAAGATATTCAAACGTTCCGTAAACACTTGTTTCCACATTGTTCACTTTAAACGACTCTAAAGCGTAGTTCGTTTTATCGAAAGTTAGTGCTAACTTTGTTCCTGCCTTAACCGTGAAATTTGCATCGTTGTAGTTGGTTACTTCTGTGCCATTCACTGTTACTTTGGCAAGAATACCTTTCACATCGTTGCTTGAGAAATTAAATTTCACACCACAATCTACATCTGGATAGTTTGCTGAAATTGATATTACACTGTTTTCTTTCGGTGTTACAAAAAACTGATTGCCTGAACTTTCTACTTCTGTACCATCGAGTGTTACTTTATAAAGTGGAACATCGCCATAGTTTGCATTGCCTATTATTAAGGTTTTCTCCACATTAGGAATATACTTCACTGTGTTATCGCCATTTTGTAGGCTCACAACTGTGTGCGATTCATAACGTTCTAATTTAACTTTTGTAGCATCGTCTACTTTTACTGTGCACGATGCTGTGCGTGCATCGGCTAAAACTCCCGATTTTACCGTAAATTTTAGGTTTTTATCTGCATCAGATAAATAAATGTTACACGAAGTTAGATTGGAAATAGATTGTTCTACTGCCTCTCCATCTTTGTTAGTTTTATAAACTCGTGTTAAATACGAACCATCTTTGGCTTCTATTTGAACTGAACCATATTGTGGCACGGTTAATTCGTTCACACCATTTTTTATATTTTCAATGGGCGAATAATTAACTTTTACTCTAATTCTACTGGCATCATCTACATCTAACTTAATAGGTGTATCAGCCAGCACATTCATTGACATTAGTGTCATTAACACTAAGACAAAAGAATAGTAGACTTTCTTCATACGTTGTTAAATTATAGTTATTATTATATCTAGTTTACATTTTTTTCTTCAGTCTAATTGATAGTTCTAAATGTTCGCACAAATAAAAACCACCTACATATAAAGAAATGCTTCGCTAAACACTTCTTTAGGTTCGTTTGCAAACGATAGCTATAATTTTTAAAAACAAGACTTTATTCTTGCTTTTTTAGATTTATTTCTTTTAAAAAAACTTTTGAGCCCAATAATTATCTTATTACGCAGCTAAAAATTAGGTTATTACCAGGAGGTATTCTTCTATTTTATATCACTATATTTTATTTAGAACTTTAATAAATATACTTTTTGAAAGGTGCTACATACTTTTGGTACATAGTATCAATACGATGTTCTGCACTCTTTACAAACATTTTTAAATATCCTTTTGCCCAGTCGTTTAAATTTCCTTTAAAACTTTGGTCAAGTTCATTGACATGAAATTGTATTTGCATTGCAGCAGCCCAATTAATATATAATGTATTAGGATTAGCTTTAAATAATTCGCCTACATAGGTTTCTTCGCATATTAAATGTTCTGTTCCATTTTCTTTCCAATCTATCTCAATATACTTTATATTTATTGTATCGTATTCTTCATTATCAATAATATATGTACACATTTGCGCAACCTTATAAGCTGATATTATATTAGGTGCCATTGCTAATTTTGCCATATTTCTTGTTTTCACATCTATAATTTCAAAGAAGTTATTATCGTGAAAAAGGATATCCGCAGTATCATTCTGTTTCTCTTCAAAAATATTTTGTGGATTCCATAATCGTGTAGCAGAATCGCCTCTGCTTAACAAGAATAGAGCAATAGGAGATTCAAACAAAGCCTTTTTATCTTCTAACGAAATAGCCTGTGGGTGTGTCCTATATAAATCATTTAAATATTCATATTGCTTAAATATGTTATGAGGATACATTTTTTTTAATTCGTTATAAACCAATCTCCCAAATGGTTCTCCCGCAGCATGTCCCGATAATGTTCCTGATGTTGAAGCATTAGGACGTATAACTGTTTTGCCTTTTATTCTGGACAATAATAATTTATAATTAATTCTGTTCATTAAATAATTTATTAAAGCTATACTTTATTATAGAAAAACTTTCTATGTCTTTCTTTTCTATATAATTTGTTGTGGCTTTCACTATTCTATCGTGTAATTCCACTTCGCGTTTATCGTTCCACCGTATAGGACGATATGGAATATTGGCTATTGGTGCTTCTGAAAATTCAACAATTTCTCCTTTTACAACACCATTATATTTTAGCCACTCAAAAACTCGTTCATTATTTAGATAAGCTAAAATATACTTAATATCTTCTTTACATTGCTTTTTTAGCAAAATGCCTGTAACATCTTGCAAAGCATAGTATTTCTTATCGGCATACGAAAAACGAAAATACTTTCGTGTGGAAATTCTATCCTTACACGGTACAAAAATACGAGAAACATCTCTATTGAAAAGTTGTTCGTTTCTTGGAAAAGCAAATTGCCATATCGGTAAGTTGCGACCGTAACTATATCGTTTTTCCAATAATTCTTTATAAGGCATCAGTTGTTTGTAGAAATGGGGGAATTTTGCAGCAAAATCTTTTTCTTTCATATCGTCTTTTATGAAGAAATAGTAGCTTGTTCCAATATTAGAATATTGGTCTAAGTCTTTTGCCTTATTTACTTTTATTAAACTGTTGCGCTCGTCTTCGTTTAGAATATCAATATCTGTAACTTTAAATGCTTTGTCTAAACCCGAAACCATACCATTTCCTATATCGCAGAAATCGCCTATTCTGTAGAATGTCCCACTATTTGGAAATAAACTTTTATTTTGAATACAACTATTCTGAAAAGACTTTAGCAAATTTTGTTTACTTTTTGTTGCTAATATCCATCGTTCGCCTATTTGGAAAGATGGAATTTGTTCTATCACAAAACAACTACCATCAATTAATTCGTCTAAAGTAGGCTTTTCACGTTTAGTATATTTGTGTAATGCTATTTCCGATGCTTGTTTTTTGCTTTTTATATATCTGAATATAACAAACGAAGATGTTACGCCTTCGAACAATGTTGTTTCCTTAAAAAGATAAATATCAGAAAAGTACCCATTTACACACATATAGTTTCGCAACGATGCCGAATGTGTTGTATTTAACCAATATTCAGGACAAATAAAAATTAGTTCGCCATTATCCTTAAGCTGTTCAATACTCTTCAAAATAAAAATAAATAAATAGTCGCAAAGGCTATTAAAATATTTATTCCATAAAGCCGATTGCGCCAATTCTCTTTTTAAATTATCTTCTAAATTCTTCCATCTTATATAAGGTGGATTACCAATTACCACATTAAAGCGTTCGGAAAGTGGAGAACAGATGAAACTTTTATATTCCACTACACTCGTATATGGGTTGTCTAAAGTGGCATCTATTTCGTAACCTTTTATGTTTTTAAATCCGTACTTATAAAGCATTTTCAAAAAAACGCCTTTTCCACAAGATGGTTCAAGCACTTTAGCCTCCATTCCTTGGTTTATTAAAGAAACCATAAACTCTGCTATAGTTTCAATAGTAAAATATTGCCCATATTTATTTTTCTTTATCATTAAAAAACATCAGTATGTTTGGTTTGTGAAATGCAAATATAATTATTTTATAGCAGCATTCCAAACTTTAAACAGCTTTTAGCGTACCAACATTTCTACCGATACTCATAGCTATAAGCGTTTTTGTGTGTCTTTATCTACAAATTTAAAAAGCCAAATAGGGGGAACACAATTATGCATTCCACTTGAATTATTGTACAGTCGGCAATATTCAAAAAGAGTTGTCCAAAACCATTGGTTATATGTGCCTAATTTTATATGGAAAATTATTTTTTTGTAATATAAAAACGATGATTTTATAATATAAAAAAAATAATTTCTTATTATAAATTCCACCCTCCTTATAATTATCTGACAACTAACAATTTGCAAACTCCATTTTTAGCTATTTTCTCTATACAAATAGACGCTACAAATGGTGAGCTAATAAAAGAATAAGCACAGTAAAATAAAGTTTTAGAATGGGAGTCTAAATATACTTTAGCAATAAAGTAAGTATAAAAACACAACGGTTAATAGTTAGTATTTATCAAAAACAAAGAAAAGAGATAACTTTTTGGAATAATATTTATAAATTTGCACGTAGAGAATATTAGGAAAAAGCATATTATTACGATCTGCCCAAATAATTGGACCAACAATGAAATGAAAGGGGAGTATGTAATTCTTGCCTTTACGAATAAACAACAAGATAAATTTATTTTATCTATCCGTAAGAAAATAACTTCTTCACAAATAATAATAAAAACTAAGAACAATATACCTATGCTTATCAAACCACAACAACTATTATTGCTTCTGCTCTTTATATGCATAGGGGCAAAAGCACAAGAACGAACCATTTTGCTGCAGGGATATGTGAGAGATGCATTTACAAACGGAGGCATAAAAAATGTGTCTGTGATTTTGATGGATGAAGACAGTACCATTATAGATAAACAAACCGTGAAATACATTGATGAGGATAAAACTTATATGGAATCTTATTACAGCTTCAATATTCCTGCCTCTCCTAAAAAGTATATTGTTAAAGCGGAACAATCTGGATACGAGTCGGCTTTTTCTAATTATAATGTGAAATATATTGCAAGAAACCAGTCGTTCCAAGTTCCAACAATATATATGAAACGAAAATCGAAACTACAACAGGTGAACGAATTAGACGAAGTTGTGGTAAAAGCTACTAAAGTAAAGATAGTTTTTAAAGGCGACACAGTTGTTTATAATGCAGACGCTTTTAATTTGCCCAATGGTTCTATGCTCGACGAACTTATCAGGCAAATGCCTTCGGTAACACTTAATTCGGCAGGAGAGATATTTAAAGATGGAAAGAAGGTTGATAATCTTTTGCTGCAAGGAGAAAAATTTATGAAGGGAGAGAAGAACCAAAAGATATTGTTGAGAAATCTCCCGGCTTACACGGTAAAGAATATAAAATTTTATAACCGAACGAATGAGAAGAACCAATATTTAGGTTACAACAACGAGAAGAAAGAGTTTGTAATGGACGTGCAATTAAAAAAAGAATATGCAACAGGCTATATTGTAAATGCCGAGGCTGGTCTTGCTACACACAAACGTTACAATACAAAACTATTCGGACTAAGATATACTCCACTTTCGCGCTTGTCGTTTTTTAGTAGTGCCAATAACATTAACCAAGATTTGCGTCCGGGTTCTGATGGAGAATGGGACGCTTATAAAGCAGGAGACGGAGTTTTAAGTTTCAAGATTGCAGGTTTAGACTGGTTTCTAAAAAATACAGATAAGTCGGTGTCCAACGAATTTTATGTAAAAACACTTTGGCGCGATGGTAATTACGATGCTAAAACTATTACCACGACTTTCTTGCCTACACATAACAATTATACTGCGTCTACTCTGCATACAAATGGGAAAGAAACTTCGATTACAGCGCAAAACGATTTTATTGTCTCTAAATCGTTCTATCTATATGCATCTACATTCCTTGAATATTGGAAAACATCGGGTACACTGAATTCGAAATTGGCAACTTTCCAAGCTAATCCTTTCAACAGCGTTAAGAATACAGAAGATTTGCTGAATGACGTCTTTAATAAAAACGATTCCACTATAAGGAAACAGCTTGTAAATAGCAATAAACAAGACAGCGACAACCGATTTTATCGTTATGGAATATGGCAGACACTTGAGGTTTCGAAAAAACTTCCATGGGGAGACAATATTAGTTTAGAAGCAGAAGCATCGTACGTAAAGGAACGCAAAAAGAATTTTAATGGTTACCAGCTTCAGTTTATGCAAACAAATACAAATGAAACGGAACACCAATATGTGAATGAGCCTTCGCACCACTATAATATTGCAGCCAAGTTAGCATATAACATTCATCTGCTAAATAATTGGAACTTTAATGCAAGTTACGGTTATCAGCAAAATTATCAATACGACAGTTTTAATAGGTACCGATTAGATAAGCTTTCGGGGTGGACAAATAGCAGACATCGGCTCACGGATTTGCCTTCTACAAGAGATTCACTATTGTTGGCTATGGACTTAAACAACAGCTACCAAACATGGAATAGATTTCACGTGCATAGTGGAACAATGCGGATTTTCTATGATAAAGAAGGTAGAAAAGGTACTACGCGGATAGATTTTTTATTACCATTGGCTTATAAGTATAATTGTATGAATTATCTGCGTAGTGATATTGACACATTGGTTTCTCGGCGCGACTGGCTTTTTACGCCTACAATTTCGTATAGTTTCAGAGGTGCAAATGGAAAAAATTGGCAACTGGCATACAACATGGAAGTTACAACGCCCGATTTGAAACAAACAATAAGAGTAACCGATACATCGAAGCCGTTGTCGGTTTATATGGGGAATGGTGATTTGCAGAATACTACGACGCACAGTTTCTCGGCAAGTTATGGCAACATTATACAGAAACTAAAAGGACAGTATTATTTAAGTGCCAACTTTAAATTGTTTCATCAGGCTGTGGGCAATGCAATGTCGTATAACACAACAACAGGAATTTACACTTATCAGCCACGCAATATAAATGGTAATTGGATTGCTGAATTTAATAATGGCTTTTCAGTCTGCTTAGACAAGAGAAGGATATGGACTTTAGAAAACAATATGAGTTTAAAACTCAACAACAATGTAGACTTCGTTACCCTAAACTCCATTCAGAGTTACGGCATAAGCAAAGTGCGTAACTTCTATTTTACCGATGGTATAAAACTCACTGTACAGAAAAATAGTTTGCGCATAGCTTTCATAGGAAATATAGATATTCATAACTCGAAAAGTTTGAACAGCTATTTTAAGACGTTCAATGTTTGCGACTTTTACTACGGTTTGGCTGGCAACTATACGCTTCCTTACGATATACAGTTTGCCACCGACCTGAAAATGTATGGCAGGAGAAGATACAGCGACCAATCTTCCAACAACAACTGTCTTGTCTGGAATGCATCGCTCGTAAAAACATTTATGCACGATAGGCTAAACATCAGCATTACAGGCTACGACATTCTACAGAATATCTCGAACCACACATACATTGTGAATGGACAAGGAAGAGAAGAAACGTTTTACAACAACATTCCAAGCTATGTTATGCTGACTATTGGATACAGAATATCGAAAAAACCTTGAAACTTTAGCAAATATACATTGTTGAGAAAGAAACTTTGTGATAAAAAAACTGGTTATTAGAGTTTGAATAACCCTAATAACCAGTTGATTTTTATTGATGTTTATTTATTGTGCAACTTATAAGTTTTAGTTTCGTTGCCATCAAATAGTTTTAAAATAATAATGCTATGCTGTAAGTTGGCTATACTAATATTAGATTCGTAGCCTCCTTGCTGCAGAAGTTGTCCTGTTGTTGAATAGATTTTATAACTCTGGTATTTATTAGACAAGCAAATGTTTTTATCAACAATATAGGGAGTTTCTGTTTTGTTGGGTGTTTCTGCACTATTAATACCTGTATAAAGGTCGGCAAGTGCTTTCACAATTACGGTTTCGGCACCAGGAACTTGAACAATAAATGCTGCTGCATATTTTTTATTGTCCTCGCTATAGAAAATAAACGATGCATCGCCGCCTTCTGGAGCTAATTCTGGTGTAAGCAATTGGAAATTTTTCTTCATTTTTGAAGGCGATAACATTATGCTTACATTATCAGATGGGTTGTTTGTGGTTGTTACTTTAAACACAACTGGGTCTGTTTTCTGTTTCATCTTATATGGAACATAAAGGAACTGCTTATCGACAGTGATTTCTGGCAAGTCGGTTCGACCAAACGAAACATTATCTATCATCCAATTTAAGCCAGAATAGGTGCCACCTTCTTTACTGTAGAATGAGAATGCAAGATGGAAATTGTCGTCGATATTAACATCGGTAAGTTTTGAAAGGTCTATGCGATAGTTCAACCATGTTTCGTTGTCTATTTCTATACCAGTTGGCTTATACTTGTCAATATCGAGGACTTGTTCTTTAAGAACTCCATTTTTTTCGGTAATAATGTAGGCTTGGAAAAGTTCTTCGCGTTGTTCGTCTTTACTTAAACCATTAAAACGAAGACTGAAAGTAAGTATTTTACTTGCTGCTTGTTTGTAGGAAAGTGTTGGCGAAACAAGCCACGATTCGTACGGATTATGGTCTACAATTCCTGTTTTCCAGAAAGTAATGTATGCTCCTTCGCTTTGGATTTTACCATCAACAAGATTATTTTCTCGCTGTTTCCACGTCCAGAATGGGCGATCGCCACGTATAATTAAGTTTTGCCAACCCGGAATGCTTAATATTTGTCGGTGGCGCATATTGTTAAAACGTTCGTTAAGCAACAATAATGGTTTAGAATCGGCATTAGGCATCATAGCTTTGGTAATATCGATAAATGTTTCGCGCTGCGTACTTTCGTTTTCATAAAATTGCACACTATTTATATTTATATCGGTTTCGGCTACATTTACAAAACGAATAAGGGTGGGACGATGATTATTTAGTATAAATTCGTTGGAAGTATTTGCCATTCCATTGTTATTTATAAGCAACCAATGACCACCACCATCTATAGAATATTCTGCACGTAGAGAAGTTGTTGCTGTTGTTGGATTTACTTTTATCTTGTTCACTCCATTAACAAAAACATTGTCGAAATAAAGTATACCACTTTTATTAAGCGTAATATTGCTTGCGCTATTCCATTTGCCTTCTATCTTCCAATATCCAAGGTCGTATTTTCCAAAGTTGTTCCATTCTGGTTCGTTCTTAAAACGTTCTTCTATATTATTGGCAGTAAAGTTTTCTACTTTTGCCCCTGTTGTTTCTTCTTCGCAAATACCTTTTAAGTTGTAACGTACAGTGTCGCCCAAAATTGTTGAGACAACTAATGTAGCTTGATATGTACCTACAGTAAGCGGACGGAAATCTATACGGAGTTTTGGTTCAGCATAGAGTGTTCCCTTGCTCTTGTTATACATAAATATATTGGTGTTGCTCTTGAAACAGGTTACTTGTGGGGCATGGTCGATTGCTATTTTAACATCGGTAATAATATCGTTTACATCGAATTCTAAATTTTGCGTAACGGTTTTACCTGGTTCTGCTTTCATTTCTTTTATAGGTGTCGATGCAGATAACTTAACAGAAGGTTTTTTGCCTTTTTCCATAAAATAAGCAATAAGCATAAGGCTGCCATTGTGTGTATCGTCGGCACCAGAGAAACTTAACTTAAAAGAATCAGCATCTTTAAAAGCCCCTTTCTTTGTTGGAGTAACAATAAGTTGTGCACCTATAGACTGGTTTTTGTCTATCTCGTCTATATTAAGTTTCATCATGTTGCTTGCCAAAGTATATTTATCGCCACCACTGAAATTTGGTTTCTGGACTTGGCTAATATGCATTGTTTGAATAGCAATATCATATATTGCAGTCTCTCCTACTTCACCATAAATTGTTTGTACTTGTGGAAGAATTGCTATAAGTGGAGTTGCTTTAGCTTTTGAAGCCGGAAGACGATTGGCACTAAAATCGTCTAAACTTACTTCGCTATTTTCTTGTACTTCAATGGCAAATTCTAACTTTGTTGCTCCTTCTGGACAAATTGTGCGGAAAGTTAATGTTCCCCACGATTTCATTTTGCCAAAAAATACTTTCGGATTGTTTATAAAAGCATCTTCGTTACTTTGAACTACATTGCCATTATCGTTAAGCCAACGGAATGCAAGACGTAAAGGACCTTTATTATTAGGTGATGAAATTGTAGTATAATGTATTTGACATTCTATTTCATCGCCTACTGTTACGTTGTTTTTAGCTAAATCTATTGTTTGTTTTAAGAAACCTTTTTCGTTTTTTGTCTTAATACCCACTCCAAAGCCAGTATCGGAATGGTAGCTATCGCGCTTCTCTCGTTTAAATATCTGTTCGCCTTTTATTTCCCAATTCTTAGGAGTATTATCGGAATTGAAATCCCAAAAGAACTGATTTTCTAACAATTCCTTTTCAGGTTTATCTTCCTTTTCGGTTTCAACACCTTTACCTTTTAATGAAATAACAGCAACTTTATCGGCTAACGTAATTGTTATAGTTGCTACCTTATCGCCTTTTGTTTTTGGCTGAAACTTTACAAACAATTTACCACCCGTTGAAGAAAGTGCTTCGTTTGTTTCGGTTCTAACTATAAAGTCGTTACTATCTTGACCATCTAATACTGGTATTATTTTCTCGCCTTTAAAATTGGAAACTGTAATGAGTGCAGACTTTTCTTCTGAAGTTTTATTTAAAACTATAGAACCAAAATTAAGCTCTGCAGGGTCTACAGTTATATTTATAGGATCGCTCTTTTCGTTGGTTGTAACATTTTTAAGCTTAAAAGCAGTATAATTATCTTTATTGCCTTCTACATAAAAAGCAACGAAACCTATTCCTTTTTCTTTCACAGCAATTGGAATATCGACAGAGTAATTTTCGTAATCAGAATTAGAAGACACAGGAATTACATTACCCAGCGTAGCTATAGTTTCACCACTCTTGTTAATAAGAAGAACTGAAAGTTTTATATCGCCCTTAATGGTTCCTGTTTTCCATTCGAAATTTAATTGTTTCCCAGCAATATCGCGTAAACTTAATGAAGGAGAAACTAAATAAGATTTAAAGTTTTCTTTTAGCTTGCGTATCTGCGTGTATAAAATGTTAAGACTAAATTCTTGATTAGAATAAGGCACATTCCAATAAACTCCATTCTTAACACTGGAAATGTTTTGCCACGTTGTACCTAAAGCCTCTTTATAATTTTCTACTTGCAATAAAGTTTCTTGTGGCTGAGCATCGTCTAATTTACTGAAATCTAATTCTTGCGCACACACATTTACATTTGCTATCACACTAAATAAGGTGATTAATAGCCAAACTGTTTTTCGTCTGATAAAAATTGATTGTTTCATAATAACTAAAATATGGTTCCTTTATTAACAAATTTGTATAATATTCTACAAAGATACATATTAAACTTAAACATTACAACCTTTCCTCTATGTTTTTATACAAGGTGGAATATGAATTATAAACTTTCAGATGATACAAAGAAAATAAATAAAAGGACATTCGATAGATTTCAGCCTAACAAATGTCCATTACACATAAAGCTAAAAGTAAAAGCAATGGGCTCAGTATAAAATACCAAGCCCATTATTAGTGAATTTATTTTTGGGAGCATCTCAAAAATTTAGCTACCCAACTCATTATAGAAGTTTCATTCGCATTTATTAATAAGAGTCTAAAAGAAAATATTTCAGATCAATTATTCGTATACAAATGTTTCCATCTCAACTGCCAAAATACCCTTAGCATTTGCACCTGTATAAGCAGTAGAGAAAGTTAAGGTCTTATTTGCCTTATCATAAACAGAAGGTTTATTTATTTTATCTTCAGCACCTGGAGCTAAGACTTCAAGGCAGTTTGCATATACAACAGCTTTATTTTGATCTCTTAAACCTGTATCAACATCTTTAAAGAAGATACGGTTTGTTTCAGAATTAACTGTAAATGTCATTGCAAAACCATCTTTAATATAAGGCTCTATCTTATATTCCTGAGGATTCTCAGTATTTTGATAAAGAACTCTGTTAGAAAGTTGAGCTGGATTATCCAAAAGCAACCACTTTTCACCTTGTTTATTAAAGAAATGACCAAGATCGTTATCTGGATCTGAGATAGTTAAAACACCTGTACCTATCTTCTTCCAAATAGAAGCACCAAACTCTGTTGAACCTGCTACAAAAGTAAAGGTACCAGCACCATAAGGAGAAACATAAGTTGGGTCGAGAGTTATTTTACCACCAACATATTTGCCCATCTTTACATCATCAATGTTGTAAGTTACTTGAATATAACCTTCTGTTTTACCAGCTTCAAAAACTGCCTTATTAGAAACTGTAAAGATATTACCTGTGCCTGCTTCAAAAGTTACAGGTACTTCAAGTGCACCATCTGCACTCAAACGCTTTACTGGAATCTTGAAAGAATTAGCATCTTGAGTTAATTGAATCTTCTGAGAAGATTGTTCAAAATAAGCTTTTCCGTCAGCATTCTCTCCTGGTCCTGGATATTCATACTTTTCCGTGCAGGCGGTTAGGCTCAAGCCTAACACACCTACAAGGAGGATAAATGCGCTTTTAAAAATATTGTTCATATACTTGTATTTTTAAAATTTACGATAATTTAATTAAAGCAATTCTTAATTTCTCCAAGGTTTATAAGCCTTTGAAGGATCTGGGTTATTCTTACCCTTAACGGCAGGATTATCATTTTCTTCCAAGTTTACAATACAGAAGTTCATCCATGCTGGACGACCATTTGTATTAAATCGCCACTCTTCGAAGAAGTTTGTACCTGTATAACCACGTGTTACTGATACATTTGCACGTTTGATATCAAAGAATGACAAACCTTCACCCCAGAGTTCAATTCGTTTCTGGAAAAGAATTTCATCTATAGCATTTGAACCAGTGTAAACATACTGCTTATCACGATATGTCTTCATAAAGTTTTCAAGTAAAGTTATACCTGTACCTGGAGCTAAACGTTCGGCAGCTTCTGCTTCAATGAAATACATCTCCTCAACACGCATTAAAGGATAAGCAGAAACTACACCAATAGATGATTCTGCATAATTACCTTGATTAGGTCTGAACTTTAACGAACCGTATGTAGGAATTCTATTCTTAAACGCTGGTGCTACATACTTATTCTTTGCTTCTAATGGTGAGCCAGCAGGAGCCTTCCACATAGTCTTACGCCAGTCAGTGTCGCTAATTCTATCATAGAAAGATTTACCAATCATATTCATAGGACCATTTCCAGCATATCCGAATACTGTTTCGTTAGATGCCATAGATGTAAAGTTGAGAATACCAGTCTTTACAGCTCTATCTTCTGAGGTATACTGAGCGCCCCACATCCATTTTGTAATATCATTGAAACCCTTCTTGGTATCAGTAGCATCAGATTCAGACATAGGAGCTTTACCATAAGTATCAATAGCCTTACGAGCATATTCCTTAGCTTTCGCATAATCTTCATTCCACATATAAAGACGAGCTTTCAAACCGTAAACAACAGCAAGATCAGGAAGAGTATTATTCTTATTTGAAGTTAAGTTTACGATATACTTTTCTGCATTGTTCAAATCTGATTCAATAAACTTAAACATCTCTTCATGTGTAGCTCGTGGATTGTTACGTGAAGCTTTTTCTCCTAAAGTATCCGTAACAATTGGACAAGTTAAATTCTTAACATTATAACCTTGTTCGTTTGTACATGCAGGATCTACATCAGTTGGCAAGAACTCATACATACGTGCCATATCAAGATAGTTAGCAGCACGATAAGCGTATCCTAAGCCAAGGTAACCTAGCTGTTCCTTAGTTGCCTTATCTGGATTAACAGCACCTATTACCAAGTTTGATGCCAAAACATAGTGGTAGTAATATGAATATACAAACTGACCATACATATAAGAAGGACCAAGAGCTATTGTTGCTGCCCAAGCATCAAATTGATTATAATTGTGATCTACTACTACATAATCGTCTGCCATAACATCGCGAATACGCATAATAGCTGAAATTCCATAAGACCAATGGGCACTCGTTCTCCAAATAGACTTTCCATACGCAGGCAAACCATTTACAGCAGCAGCAGTCGCAGATGCTGATTCTTCGAGCATTTTCTGAGTAACAGAGCCACTACGTGGTTCAGCCTCATCAATACAACTGGTCATTGCAGATAAGGTCAGACCAGCTATAAGAACCCCATATATTGATTTATTAATTTTTTTCATATTCTTTCGTATTTTTTTTTAGAATGTTACTGTAATACCACCAGAAATTGTTCTAACATTAGAGTAGAGTACGTTTGAAACACTACCACTAATAGATTGGCGTGGGTCAAGACCTTGACGTTTAGACCATACCCAAAGGTTATCACCTACTACATAAACACGAACTTTAGCGAGACCATACTTACGTGTTAATTTTGTAGGCAAAGTATAACCAAGGTTTACATTTTGCAAGCTAAGGTAAGAAGCAGATGTCAACCAACGATCAGAACTAGCTGTAGTATATTGGTCTTGGCTTTGTACACGTGGAATATTAGAACCTTTATTTTCAGGAGACCATGCATTTAACAAATCAGCGTGCATTGCACCACCGCGATTAAAGCCCATTGCTGAAGCGTAGTTGCTATCATAGACTTTACCTCCAAGTTGGTATCCAAAATCAATAGAGAAATCGAAACCTTTCCAAGCAATGTCTGTACCAAATCCACCATATACATCAGGTAAAGATGTACCACAGAGGTGATATGTTGCATTTTCAGCATTTTCAACCTTAACTCTTTCCTCTACGATTGGTTGTCCATTCTTATCCAATTCATATTCACCAGCAGCATTTTTCTTGTACTTATCTTGCCAATAAAGAGCCTTACCAGTTTCTGGATCAACACCGGCATATTGCTTCAAACGGAATGTGTACATTGAAATACCTTCACCTAAGAAGTAACTACCATCGTTGTAACCTCGTACACCATCAAGCCACATTGTTTTATTCGCATCAGCAATGCGAGTAATCTTATTCTTATAAGTTGTCAAGTTCAAGTGTGCACCCCATTTAAAGTCACGTGTACGAATAATATCACCAAACAATTCAACTTCGAGACCGCGGTTACTCATATCACCAACGTTGTCATAATAACCTGTCCAACCAAAGCTTTGTGGCAATGAGAAGAATGCAAGCATATCTTTTGTAGAACGATCGAAGTAAACGATGCTACCTGACAAGCGTTGACGGAAGAATGAGAAGTCGAAACCAACATTAAACATTCCTTGTTTTTCCCAAGAAATTTTCTTGTTACCACGTCCACTAGCTACAGTAGCTACAGCATTATCAGATGAAATGATAGAATAAGTATTTGTATAAAGGAATTGTCCAATATTATCATTACCTTGCGCACCATAAGAAGCCTTAAATTTCAATTCATCTACCCAAGGAGCATCAAACCATTCTTCTTTAGAAATGAGCCATGCACCACCTAATGACCAGAAGTTACCCCAACGGTTTTCTGGGTGGAACATTGAAGATGCATCACGACGATAAGAAACTTCTCCAAAATATTTATTTGCGTAGCTATAGTTTACACGACCGAACCAACCTTCAGTATTGTACATACTACTTCCAGAATTTGTACTTTTGGTTACAGCTGCACCAGAAAGTTCATCGTATTTCAAATCGAACATATTACTTTTGTTACCGCTCAAAGTGGTAGAAATCATACGATAGTACTCATGACCAAGCATAAAATCAAACTCGTGTGAGCCAAAAGTTGGTTTCCAGTTCAAAACTTGCTGATAGTTATATGACCATGTACGACCATGTTCTACAGCAACAGAACCATTATCAGTAGCATACTGTCCGAACCATGGGTTGACTGTTTCCTTACCACGTGATTCTTTCAAATAAACACTATTTACACTTCTGAAAGTTAAATCTTTCATAAGACGAATATCAGCTGTTGCAACACCATTGAAAGTATTACCATCTGCAAAATCAAGGTTTATGCGGTTATCAGACAATGCGTTAGAGCCACCCAAGAATGGACGAGACAATCCAAGACCACTACTTGTATTATCACCATAATCGTAAGCATCAAGACCAGATGCTGCATGGTGCATAATTTGCTTATTTGCATCACGAAGATACAAAGGATAAATAGGTGCAATACGGCTAAAAGCAAACATATTACCAGAATCAGTAGAACTACCATTACCACCTTTTGCTGCACGCATAGAGTAGTGAGAGTAGTTCATATTACCACCAATACGTAACCAATTGTTGATTTGGTAATCAGCCTTCAAACGACCAGTAAAACGACGATAGTCAGAAGCAACTGTAATACCATCGTCTTTCAAATAGTTGATAGAACCATAGAAAGTAGATTTGTCAGTATTTCCTACTGCTGTTGCAGAGTATTCTTGACGAAGAGCATTACTATAAATAGCATCAATCCAGTTATCTGGTTGGAGCCAATATTGCTGACCGTCCTTACCAGTTACCATACGACCAAGTGTTGCATTAGGATTTAATTTACCATTACGTCCTATAAGAGTTTGACCAGCTGGGTATGTATAAACATTGTAACCCAATCCATAACTATCAGAACCAGTGAGCTTAGCATTTGCCCAAGCGTATGCAGCTTCAGGAGTCATACCTTGACCATCTTTTGCATCTACTGCGTAGTTATAAAGTCCTTTATAATACAATTCATAGTAAGCAGCTGGATTATTAACATACTTATAATCAGGAATTGCACGAGACTTTGAACCCCATTTAGCATCAACAGTAATAGTACCACGATCTGCGCGACCAGCTTTTGTTGTAATAATAATTACACCATTAGCACCACGAGCACCATAAAGTGCTGCAGAAGCAGCATCTTTGAGAACTGTCATACTTTCGATATCTTGTGGGTTGATAGACTTAATATCGCCATCAAATGGAGATCCATCTACAACATACAAAGGAGCGCCACCTGCATTGATAGAACCTATACCACGAATAAGAATACCTGATGAAGAACCTGGAGCACCAGAACTTTGAGTCATCTGTACACCAGATACTTTATTTTTCAAAGCATCAACAGCATTTGTTACCTGTACTTTTGCAATATCACCTGATTTTACAACAGCAGCAGAACCCGTAAATGCTGATTTTTTCTGTGTACCATAGGCTACAATTATGACTTCGTCCAAATTTTTGTTCTCTGATTCAAGAACGACACGCATATTTGCAGTTGCCTTTACTTTCTTAGGAGTCATACCAACGTATGAAAACTCGAGCATAGCACCAGCAGGTACATTTAACTCGAACTTACCATCAACGTCTGTTTGAGTTCCATTTGAAGTACCGAGCACCTTAATAAAAGCTCCAATTACAGGCTGATCATCTTCTGCCGAGATAACAACACCCGTAACATGTGTCTGTGCCATAGCCATTCCTAAACTTAAGAAAAGGCAGGCGAGAAACATTGTTAGTCTTTTTTTCATAAATCTCTCACTTTTAAATTTAATTATTAACAGTTATTGTTTCATTTTGCTTGGGAGTTTTGTCCCAACTTCTCATAGCTTAGTTAAAACCGAAAGTGTTTTCATCTTTTAACGTAAATGCAAAGATAGTGTATAGCATTTAATAGAACAAATAAAATTAATAAAGCAACTATCTTTTTCACTTTTATTAACTCTAAATAAATTAAACCCCTACAAAAGATGAGCAGAAATGTGTGTTATGTTGGTCGTTAAGGTGTTAAGCTTGTAGTGTTTATGAAGTAGAAATAAAGATATATTATCCAAAAAGTGTATGCCATAAATAAGAGTAGAAGTTGTCTCACTTCTTCATAGAATATGCTTTTAGCATTTTTTGTATGTAGGCTTTAAAAGCATCGTTTTCCAAGATATCTATATCCAAATATAAGCCAAGTACAAATCGTCCGAGCCCTCTAAAGTCGCAAACTTCTATATTGAGCAACCAATCTTGTTCGCTAATTGGTGAGAGATATTTCGCTCCATGCGGATATTCCTCTACAAATATATTATAAGCAAGCTGACCAAGTCGCAATTTAACGTTATAATGTGTTTCGCTACTAAACATAAAAATATCTGTAAACACTTGTCGGTGATAGCATTCGTATATCCATTGTGTATTCAGTGTTTCTATATGCTGTATTCTGTTAAGACGAAAAGTTTTGTTTGTTCTTGTTTCTATTTCATGGCAACGTACATCTTGATTGTTATTCATAAGGAGAAACGGTTCTACTACACGATTTGTTACAGAATGACTGTGTGGACTAGAATAATCTACAAAACGAAGCATCTTTTTATTTTTAATGGCATTAGTTATAATCTTCACCTTATTAATATGATTTTTCCATGTAGTAGAGTTTACACTTTCCGAGAAGTTATAAGTGCGATCTAGCTTTGCTCGCAATTGGCTTACCATATCGCTGCTATTATCTGCCATAAGCAATATATTATATATGGTGTGTAGCTCGTCGTCGGTAAACTGTAGTGTTTGCGATAATTTGGTAAAGAAGAGAGAACGTCTATCTATATGAAACTTATTATCTTTTTTAAAAAGAATAAAGCCTGCCGACTTAATAAAATCGAGCAAATAGTAGATTTGACGACGAGATATATTCATTAGTTTGCTCAACTCAATGGCTGTATAACCTACAGAATCGGCAAGTAACATAATAAGCTGAAGTTCGTTTTCTAATTTAGAATAACGCATAAGGTTTAAAGATTATATTTTAAAATCGAGACTTAGTTCTTCAGGAGGAAGCAACGTAAATGATTTTCGATGATAAGGCGAAATGCCATATTTTTTTATTGCGGCACGATGTTTATTAGTTGGATATCCTTTATTCGATTTCCAATCGTATTGCGGATATTCTTCAGCGATGGTCTTCATATAATCATCACGATAAGTTTTTGCAAGAATAGAGGCTGCAGCAATTGACAGATATTTGCCATCGCCTTTCACTATAGTTGTATATGGCACATCGTTATAAGGTTTAAAACGGTTACCATCTACTATAATTGCTTCTGGTTGAACCTTAAGCGCATCTAATGCACGGTGCATAGCTAGAATACTGGCATTGAGAATATTTATCTTATCTATCTCTTCTGCTGTTACCACTCCAACTGCCCATGCAACTGCATCGTTCTCTATTATAGAACGTAACAAGTAGCGTTTTCTCTCAGACAATTGTTTAGAATCGTTCAACAATTCGTTCTCATAGTTTGGTGGAAGAATTACTGCAGCTGCATAAACGCTACCAGCCAAACAGCCACGTCCAGCCTCATCACAACCTGCTTCTACCTTATCTGTATAATAAGCACTCTTCAGCATATATATATTATATAACTAAACTTTTTATTTGTGCGCAAAGATAGCATATTTTACTAACAGAGAGAAGAAGTAATAAAAAATTATGATAAGTGGCATTTACTACTCTACCTATACAGCAACGTTGCACATACGAATAACTGTGCTGAAACATACTGGTTATAAAAACATAAAATTAATGCAAGGTTACACTAAAAAGGATTACACATTGTGTTTGTGCAATCCTTTCTATCAACGAAACTGCAATAATGAGGAAGTAAAAAGATACTAAAAAACTATTCAAGTGAATATTAATATTTACCTTTGCAAAGGTTTATAGATTATCGTCAATTATTAAAAACAAATGTCTTTTCTAAGTCTGATAAGACAGGAAGTTTAACAACAACAATAAAAAGGACAGAACAAATGAAAATTATTTTGCTTATTATCTTATTCTTTATACATTACTTTTTATCTATAAAAACTTATAAGAAATATCAAGGCAAGAAGTTGTTATTTCTTTATCTTAAATGGACTGTAGGCGCATGTATTCTGGCTGTCCTTACCTCTGTTATGGGTAATTGCTTCCCTACAATGGACAATAGGGAGCTTTACATTATGAGTACAGGTACTATAATAATCATCAGTTTATCCAATCTAATGATACTTGTGCTAACAACCGTATTCCCTTATACACTTTCTCTTATGAAGAAACAAGCATTAAAAAATGGGGTTCAGCTGCCAGAGAATTACGATGAGAAGATAAATAAAAAGCAGACATGGCTTTTCAATTATCTTAAGATTATGCAATTGGTAATGTGTACCGTTGCAATATTAGCAATTATGTTTCTATGAAAGATTGCACAAACACCATGTGCAATCTTTTTATCAGTGAAAGTATTATTTTCTCTTCGGATTAATGTTGAATTTCCACGCAAGAGAAAGCATTACATATCGTGGTATGCTGTTGTTCCACATCTCTGTACGTCCTTGCGAATTAATAACGTAGCGTGTGTTTGACAGTTGTTGCAACAGGTCAAACCCCTGTATCTTTGCTGTAAGATGTCCGTTTAAGAAGGTTCGAGCTAACTGAATATTCCAAATCCAATCGGTGGTATTCATCTCAGATTGCTGATAACCTCGCCTTGCAAACATCGTCATATCGGTGGTCAATTGCAATTCCCAAGGCAATACAATCTGTGCATTCAGCCCTATGTTGTAGTCAGATGCCTTGATTTTCTCAAAGCCTATACGCGCACTATTTATAAGATAGTACTTTCCACCTGTATGGAATGTAAATTCATAGTTGTCGTTCAGACGATAATTAACCTTCAGTTCATCGCCAAACTCCCAGTTATTTACAATGCTTCGTTGGCTTTCAGTGCTTCCTGCTATTGAAGCCATATCTACACTGTGGTTATAATTCGTAGAGAAATTGTTACTGAACAGGATTTTGTTTGCTTTATCCAATGCACGCTTAAACTCTACTTCAAACTTTGTATTCCAATTGCCATTCACACTGGTAGGATATATTGTTGAAATTCCTGTAGCATTATCGAAGATGAGCGCGTATGCCACTTGGTTGTCTGTTCGGTGATAATTGGCTGATAAACTAATAGTTTGTTCCTTTTCTCCATTAATGGTAACATTGGCTTCTACATCATAATGATGCAGGTTGCGTAAGTTTTTATTACCCAATCGAATGTTCAGAGGGTCGCTGTCGTTGCGATAATCTGCTGTGGCAAGCAGAGTTGGAAAGTCTGAATTCATACGTGCAGTAAACACCCACGATACATCATCGTCCCAATGACTAATTCGTATGTTTGGTTCAAAGAATAATTTACGACGAGAGAAACGTTGTTCGCTGACACCGTAATAATAGAAATCGGCATTTAATAAACGCAGCGGAAGATTTATATGAACTTCTCCATTGAACAACTTACTGTTGATATTCAAGTATTGTAAATTAAATTTGTGTTCGTTTCGATACTCATTAAAGCGATAGCTATTGTTATTATCCAATACAGAAAGAAGTACATTTGATGCAGAAGGCAAGATATTAAATTGATTTATATCTCTTCCAGCAATCCAGTCGAGACGATAAAGCAGGTTACTTGCCTTGTTATAGGTATAGCTATAAGAATATTCTGGAGTTAAAGTTGTTGCACGTATTCTAAAATCATATCCTACACCAGCAGATAGCTTTAGCTTCTGATTGGGCATATCAAAGTAATTGTTACGATAGTCGTTAGACTGTCCTCCTTGAAAATATTGAATGTTATTCAGCATAAACTGCTTTTGCTTATTACGATTGTAGCTTACAGAAAAGTCTCCGCGTATTAAATCTGTAATGTACTTAACATAATTGTGGGTCGAGAAGTCAAAGTTGAAATCGCTTGACTCAAGACTGTTTCTCGATAGCAAAGTATTCAGCTTTGTTGTTTCATTTGCAGTGGCACTGTTCGTACTTCCAAACCCATTATTGCGCAGATAGGAAATACTAAGAGAGTTAGATGTAGAGTAATTAGTCTTATCAATAGAAAGACGGTTTATGCTTTCCCACTTATCCGAACTATTCAGTTGTTTGCTATGACTGTGTAAGAATAAGTTTCCTTCAGGCAAATAAGTTTGCGTATGTGTAATAGACTCGTTGTCTGTACTGATATGTTGCCAAGTGTTTCCGGTTGAGACCCACGATCTTTCATTATTCAAGAAACGTACATACGATGCGCCTGCATTCTTTACAGTAAGCAAACCGTTGCCCACATCTTGCGGTTCCCATTCTCCAGTGAGTTCGGCACGCTGATTATCGTTCAGATTATTGATATTGAAGAAGGCTCCCATACGTTCTTTATCAGAGAACTTCATAGCAAAACCACGTAGCTTATAACGTTTCTGTGTGCCGCCACCAGCTTCCAAATCGCCCATATATCCCGTTGCATATTCTCGTTTTAGTCTAACGTCCATCACGTAGGTATTATCTCCCATATTACGTTCCATCAGTCTCGACTTTATTCCTGCTTTATTATATACCTTTATTTTATTAACTGTATAGGCAGGAAGGTTCTCTAAAGCCAACTTTGGATTACCTGCAAAGAATTCTTGTCCATTTACCAACAGGCTCTGAATGAACCTTCCATTCACATAAATTCTTCCGTCTTTCTCCAACTTTGCACCAGGCAATCGAGCTATTAAGGCATCAAGCATATTGCCTTCAGCTAAGTTAAAGGCATCGGCATTGTAGACTATGGTGTCGCCTTTCATTACCATTTTTACTTTTGAAGCAACCACAGTAACTCCCTTCAGTTCGTGTTCTACAATCTTTGTCATACGTATTTGCTTCACCCCAATATAGTCTTCACGAGTGCTTCGCAATTCGCAATTCATATAACAAACGTCGTAGCCCTCTTTCTCAGCCTTAACAATGTATTTTCCTTTCGACGTTACAGCATCTTTAAATACATAATAAGCCTTACTGTTACCAATATCGTAAGGCATCTCTTCTATTTGTGCCGTTATCGTATCAATAACAACACTGTCGGCAGTCATTAAGGTTATTTTGGCTGTAACGCCTATGCCTGTCATATTATCAACAACAGACCCTTGAACAGAATGCTTATAATCGTTCGCTTGAATTGGTAAAGCAAAAAACAGTAATACTACATAAATATAGCCTACATACTTTTTAATACAGATATTTCTCATAATTCCAATTCGGTTTTTTAAAGGTGTTAAAGGAAGCTTAGAAAGCTCCGCATAGGTTAAAACTTATACAATAGATGCTATAATCACATTATACAATATAAAGTATTATGCTATCTATAGGCTGCAAATATAAGAAAAAAAAATGGACAAACAAACATTAGTGTTACATTGATACAAATTTAATTTTTATTCACAATAAACCAATCCTTAAATCGTAATATCATCGTTTGTTGTTTTGCCCACATCGTATAGTATTATTTATATACCAACAGGTCTATAATATGTATTGGTAATTGATATGAAGGAATGATAAATTTAGGCAGTCAATAGTCATAGGCTGTTTCTGTTTTGTTGTAGAGCCACTTTCTATACAATAAGCGCATAATGCGTTATGCAGGTTATGAAGACTATGGAGTCTACTGATTGAACTGACGGATTGGAGAGAAATGACGAAAAGTGGAGAGACTTTATAAAATAAATTGAGTGTAAAGAATTTCGCTTTTACACCACAAAACACCTAACAACACGTTGTTATAAAGCTGTTTACAACAACATACAAATAAAAACAGTGCAGAATAACGCATTGCATAATATACAGCTAAATAAACGTTTTTTAGGTGCTAAAATATAGAATCACAAATGTTGTTGCTTTTTATGATGTCTAAAACGAAACTTTCAGATATCTGAGACGAACGGGATAGATATCTGAAACAAGCGTTACAGATATCTGAGAAAAAAGGAACTAACGTCTGACTGATTTTTATAACTATTTGCGGTGTTCTATCTCTAATAAATCATTATACCATAACAGTATCAAACGTTGGTTTATACTATTACATCTTCCTGTCATCTTTTATATTCTTGTAAACCGGTATTGCAAAACTCTTCAAGAATTTATATTCAAAAACGAGACCCTCTAACGAAACGTAGTTTAAATCGAATGTGAATTTTAAATTCATTAAAGTAGAAGTTGATTGAATATTGAAGATAGGGGAATCTTCTAACTCATCAAGAAAACGCAAGGCTTCCTTAAAGCAAAATTGCAAATCATCAAAGAGTTTGTTATGATCAGAATTATAATCTGAGTCCAATCCATCAACGTGCTTGCAATTTAAATCAGAACATTCGAATGATAGATGTCCAATAGAATGCAAAAATTCATTCTTAAATGTATAAAATTCACAAAAATCGTTAGGCTTTTTCACTTTTGAAAAGAAGAATGAACAAAACAATCTTTTTAAAAATTCTACATCTTCCGAAGTTGAATAGTTATTGTTTACGAAAAATAAATTATAAATATCAGAAATGCAATCGAATTTTCTAAAGTCGATATTTAGCGTGTGATCTTTAAGCCTTCCAAACGATTCGAGTATCGTTTCTTTTGGGAAAACA
>ERZ651108.65-NODE-65-length-52085-cov-22.003306_pt1 | contig 52085 bp, 44 predicted proteins | sample MGYA00512173_ERZ651108 | MGnify/ENA metagenome assembly ERZ651108 | reverse complement strand
CCAATCTCCTGCTGAACATCGGTCCAGAACCTGGTGGTGCGTTGCCTTCTCTTGCACTCGATCGCCTTCAGGCTATAGGTAAATGGCTAAACAAATATGGTGAAACGATCTATGGTACACGTGGTGGCATCGTTGCTCCACACGACTGGGGCGTAAGTACACAGCATGGTAGCAAACTCTACATCCACATCCTAAACTGTATGGACTCCAGCCTCTTCATTCCCACTGGCAGCCACAAAATCAAGTCTGCCACCGTCTTTGGCACCAACAAACGTGTCAACTTCACAAAAACTGGCAACGGCATCACCCTCAACTTCGACACCGTCCCCACTGACATTGATTATATTGTTGAGTTGACGTTGTAATGTAGGCTTTCTCGCCTTATCATTTTTCAAATACAACCCGCAGCAACCATCCAGTTACTGCGGGTTTGTTTATGTGTAAGTATCGTTTTTCTTATGATTAAATACTCCTTGTAAGGCTCTTAAGATATCTCTCATATAGCTGCATATATAATTCGTCCATTAGGATTAAAACAAAAAACATTTTGAAATAATTTTCTCCTTCATAATTTTCTTCACTTAGGGTTAAAAAGGTAGGTAAATTATCTTGGTAAGACCTCAAATTATGTGCACACCTGTTACGATGCCGGTATACTTTAGTCTCATAATAATCCTTTAACTTTTTCCCCAAAAAACTATCATTGTCATTTTTATCATTTTGGAGCAACTCTTTCTCATCAAGCTGATTAAAGGCAGTAAAATCTCTATGGAGCCAAACTTTAAATAACGAATCACGAAGTGTTTGTGTCATCTGCTCCTTTACCTTAGCTGCAATTTCTTTTTTTTCATCCTCTTTTAATAGTGGTTCTTTTTTTGCTGATTTATCTATCGCCTTAATTGCATCGCCCACTTCATCATATATACGTTTTTTATCTTTATATTGTGAACATTCCCCCAAAGACTTTGAAAGAATTTTGTATCGGTAGTCATAGTCATAAGTAGCAATTTCCCAGACAAAACATTTCAATTTCTGCTCAGAAGCACCTGTCATTTTTAGAAAAGTTGTTTGCATAATATATTCACATAGTGCTTGTGTTTCTATGCCTGAGCCTATTGGTGAACAACTTCTAATAGCATCTTGAAGAATGTTGGCAATAGGGGTTTTGATGAATTTTTGATGAATGTTATACAGCATATTTATTATAAATTTCAATAGATGATTTTAAACGTTTTCTGAGATTTTTTAGAAGATTAGGAGTCCTGCTATAATAAGGATCTCTTTTTTGGGAAGAAATTTTGCAGTCTATTTCAGATTTTAAAGATTCAAAGTAATCATTATCAATGCTTTTGTTTCTGAATAGTATGACATATAATAATCCAAAAAGCCAATAATCTGCATTTATCCATGATTCAAATATATTTCCCTTACTTAATCCAAAATCATCTTTATGTGAAGAGATGAAGTTGTGTAATCGTTTAAATCGGTCTTGCCATGATGGTTCTTTGAAAATGCTGTCAAAGTCAAAACCATTAAACTTATCCAACCGACTTTCTTGGTCTAATTTGACAAGATAAGCTACATAATCAGCATAATAACTTTCTCGAGATTTGTACGAACTATACCCAACCAATACTTTTTTCTCATTCTCATGGATACTATACTGTGATAGAATGGATAAATACCTTACAAAGTCTAACTCGCAGGATCTCCAATTATCCAGTATTTTAATATCGCATAAAACATTTTTATCCTCAATTTTCCCTTCAAGGAAGTCTTCTCTTTCTTTATTCAAGTAGTACAAGGAACGTCTACTTTCTATAGAGGACAACTTCATGCCTAAATAGTTCATATTTCTAAATAGAGTAGCGAAGAAGTGTTGAGATGCACTAATGTCATTAGAGCTAGGAATTATGTATGAAAATCCCATGTAGGTATTCTCAAAGAAAGATTCAAAATCTTCTTTGTAAGAAATATCTAAGCGTTCATATCTATCATCATTTTGTAATATTTCCTTAAGTTTAGCTATCGTAGATACAGAACTATTATTTATAATTTCCTTAAAAGTCCACTTGATGGCTTTTTTATAATTAATATTATTGTCAGCTTCATTGTCTGCATCATTTGCACTATCATCGCCTTCCGCTATTTCTACTGCTTCTTCAAATTTTGAGAGAATAGGCATACTATTAATATAAGCGAGCAGTATAGAGGTAAGACGTTGTTGTCCATCTAAAATTATGTTAGGATATTCTCCCGTTTGGCTAGAATTAAAATGAGCTATTGTTACAGGTTGCACAAACTGTCCATCTTGAAGCGATTGAATTAGTCGTCTGACATCTTTTTTCTCCCACACGAAACTTCTTTGATACTTGGGTAATCCGATGTTACCTGTTATCATTAGATCTATCCAGTGCTTTAAGGAATATTCCCCATAATAGATTTTTTTTTCCATTTTAGTATGTTATGATTTTATCGTTGTATTTAATAGATAATTTACAAAAGTAAGAAAGTACATTTCTAAACCACTGACTGGCTACGTTCTAATCAGTCATTCTGTTCGTAATAATATGAATAGTCAATACTCTTCATAAAGATTTCTCGGTCTTCAATCTTGGTCGTGAGTGCAGGGTGTACTAAAGCCTTGATGTGCGTACTATCATCTACACTCTCACGCATTGCGGTCAGATATTCGACTTTATCTATCTGACTCCAATCCACACACCGTTTGAGAGAACGTTTCAGCATGAGGTCGAGCCAAATGCGAGTGCTACGACTGTTACCTTCCATAAATGGATGGGCAACGTTGCATAAATTCGGCTGCACTCGACCATTTGTGAACGAGTTCACATGGTGCTCATTGGCACGAATTTTCATTTCAACATATTTGTCCATTATCTCATCAAAGGTTGTTGCGGGCATTCGTTCTATTGTTTGCAGGGTTGCAGGAAAGTGCATACAATTAGCAAAGGTAAAACCACCGAAATTAGGTAACAGCCATAGCGAGTTAAGAGAATATCATCAATCTCTCTTTCTGATCCTGACCCAAGATTAACCATTTTCCTGACGTCAGGAAAATGGTCAGAAACCAAACTCCCTGCATTTTTACAGGCAATTTTGGCTTTATCTATTACTTTCGAGAAGTTCTCCCATTTAGAATAACCCAAAAGCAGCTGAAGTTCGCGTGCACTCCAACATTCAATCCCTTCGACCTCTACAGCCACAGCTTCAAAGCCATTGTATAATTCTTGAATTACTTCTTTTTTCATCTTATCAGTTTTGTAGCTTTTATCTTATTCATAGCAGCAAGACTTAGAACACTTTGTAGCTTAGATATTAAATATCCTCTCACTTTATCGTCATTTACAAACAAGAAAATATACAGTGTCCTTCCTTGTGCTCTTTCATAGATGAGTTTTTAGTTATACTTCCCATTAACATGGGTAACACTTTGCAAATATAATATAAAATATTTATATAAAGAATAAAGAGAAAAGGTTTTTTACAAAAAACATTTCATGCTGAAAGTCAATAAAGCAAACATAGTTTTGTTTTTAGTTGCTGTCACTTTTAACACTTCACGCAACCAACAGATTATAAACGACTTATAACACATTAAAGTGTGACAGCAGTGACAGCAACTTTGAAAGTTTATTCGGATAACAACTAACGATTTAAGATGGAAGCAGCAGACTGACCAAGGCTACTACGTATCGCAACCAAATACTCTGTGCCATGCGAAGAATGCTTGCTATGGAGATTCGGGATATTTGCAAGGACACGACCGAAATGGGAAAGACTTGTTAGGTTTAGCTGACTGCCATACCGCTTACGGAGTAGGCTGAAGATGGAAGCAGCTGTCATATAAGCACCCTTGGTCAAGTCCTTTGGGATAGAGAAACAATCCAAAAAGAGAGCTTCGGCAGGAGTACGTTGCTGATACTGCACGTTATTCTCCATAATGTCCTGTGTATCAGCCTCATCAAACCAATATCGCCTACCGTTATCCAGTTCGGCAACAGCCTGTGCATAGAGCTGTTCATAGTCTATGTGTTCAGGCAAACGGATAGGACCAGTCAGCGTGACTGCTATAAAACGACGGCAACCACTGGGATCGCTAAAGACATCTGCGACGTTTGCCGTGGCAATGAAAGAGGCAATGCGTGGCAATGTAACTTGTTGCTGGCAATAAGGCTGACGGATTTTTATGTTTGCAAGCTGCATAACATTCTTTAAAAATCCGTCTTGTGTCTTTGCAGACAGCGTATTGAATTCATCAATATTAATCAGTAACGACTGTGTCATTGCGCGCAATGTATTCTGCTTCTCACTAATGATTAGATTATCGTTATATCCCCATTGCAACGCCTCTGGTAGAAGACGTTTACAGAAAGTAGACTTCCGATAGCCTTGTCGGGAGATGAGCAACGGTGCCACACTGTTACCATGTGAGATATTCAGCCCCAACCATTGTGCAACCATTGCAAGAAACCACGTGTGAAACCATTCTGCCCACCGTGCGTTGTCATTAGGTACACAGTCTGCCAGCATTTCAATATGATTCTTTCCGTTCCATCGTCCTCGCAATCCTTCGAGGAAAATATCCACAGGATTAAAAGCCTTAACAAAATCCGACTCCATATATCGTCGGATATCTTTGTCCCACGCATCAATCCCATCAAGACGCGCCTTAATAGCAATAGTATTGCGCATTCGTTCATCTACAGCCACAAAAGGTTCGTTACTCCCAGCCTTGCGAGCTTCTGTACACCCTAAGGCGGTATTAAATCTCATTTCATACTTCCGCTCAAGATAGTTGAGCAACCGACGAGTAATGTCGTTTTTAAGTCTTTCCGACTGTCTGTTTCGCTGATTTTCAGCTTTAATGTTTTTAAGGTTCTTACTTTTCATAAATGATTGTTTTAAGTTGATGAATAGATAAATTATTTGTGAGAAAGGAAATAAGCAAAACTGTTGCTATGTCTTTTCCTGCCCAATCCGTTTGTCATTTCTCATATAAAAATGAAATTGCGCATAACGCACTGCCCTATTTGTGGGCATATTTAAAAAATCTGTACACATGAATAAAAAGATTTAAGAAAACAAATTCAAGAAGGAAGATGCCGTTAGTTTGTAGGAAATCATACTAAGCGTATCATAGCTCTTCCTTATTTTCGCTTGCAAAGATACAAAACAGAGATACCCCTTGTCAAGTTTTTCACGAATTATTTTTATTTTGCTGTCACTCCCATCACCCACTTACGACTTATAACACTTTATAAATCAATCAAATACCGCAAATGTTAAAAATGACATCAAAGAGTTTTCAAACTTAGTGTAGTAGATAAGAGATTTACTGTAAAGAGTAAATAACATTTGACCATTAAGCCACTTTTTTAGTAACTTTATGACCAAAGCATTTATCCGAAAAGTTATCAAGAATCAGTACGCTACACCTCCGTCGCTCTTTGTGCCGTCGGCACCTCCGTGATATTGCGTAACCTCCGTCCCCTCTGTGACTCCGTGTGCCTATTATATAGACTTTTAGTTTATCACTCCATATCTCGGAAGAACCAAAAACAAGCTACTTCTTTGACTTTTCAAACAAATACTTTTGGACATGAAAAAAGGCTGTATCGTAAGTTATTATACTCTTGATACAGCCTCCAGGGTTAGTTTGAAGGAATAAATTTTATTGCTTAATCATTATCTGCCCAGTTAGGATAGTCCTCTGTAGCCTCTTCCTCGAAGAGTATCTGTGGTTTACTCTCAGCGTGATCGCCCTGATCAGATTCGACCAGCAATAGAGAGTCTATCTCTAACTGATACTTTGTAGCAAGTGGCTGAATATAAGTTTTCTTCATTTCTTTTCTTTTTACTTTACAGTTATCTTCTTTCCATTAATAATATACAAGCCAGTTGGAACAGAGAATGTACGAGTTTCGCCAGACTTTACAACGGTTCTTGTGATGTTCTGTCCTGCAGCATTGTATATCTTCAGATCAGTGTCCTTATTAGCTGTTGCAATAATGGTGTTATAGGTCGTTGTGATAGCTAATGTTGGTTCATTTGTGATGTCTGTAATACCAGTAGTTTCAGTGTTATTCTCATCGAAACTTATATTGAACATGCTGAACATCTTAGCACCAGCAGAACTACTGAACTCATAAGCTGCACGGAATGGCCAGAGGTAGAGAACTTCCTTACGAAGGTTGCGCAGTGCAACGAACTTATTGTAAGAGAAGTAGAATACACTTGGCTTATCAGCCTTGTTCATACGTAAACCTGAATAGGTATGGTAGCTCTTGAAGTTAGCTGTTGCACCATTAAGTATGTTGTTAATCATTCCGTCCTCAATGAATTTGTCATTTGATGCTGTCTTTTCAATGAGGGCAGCCTTCTCACGTACAGTGAAGAGGATGTTGTTTGAGGCATTTGCACGTGGGAGTCGTACCATGTAAGACTTGTTTGCTTCAGTTGCAGCATTGAGCTTCTCGAACTGAGCAGTAGCCTGATAGTCTGTTCCCTGATTCTGCGGAGTGCTGGTATAGGTCAAACCATTCTCCTTCATCTTACCAACTGTAAACTCATAGAAGCCTCCATTATCATCCTTATGGTCACCATTAGTGTCAACAGTGAGCTTGAATGGAAGTACAATAGAAGCATAAGTATCTGCACCATAACCGTTGTAAGTCATCTTACGCTCATAGGTAGCAAACTTGTCGTCAGCCAACTTGATATCGTATGGAGCAAAGAATGGATTCTTATCGATGAGCTTAAACTCTACTGGGGATGTAAAGTCTGATGTGCTTCCTTCTTTTGCAACAGCAATGTTGTTAGCTGTAGCCTGTGCAGCAGAACGATAAGGGAGATAAACGATAGCGTTCTTTGCCAATGCATCACGGAATGTATTCATACTCATGATACCTGTTGCAGCATCGTTTGCACTACCAATAACGCTGAACAACTGAGAGTTGTCTACATAGAGAACCTGGTCAAGTGATGTTGGTGCATTTGCTCCACCAAGTGCTGCGGTCATTGCATTCTTAATCTGGCTTAGCGTCAGATAGCCATAGCTTGTAGCACTCTCTGTATCATAGCCTGCAGCGGTTGTAGTAACTTTTGCCCCATACATAGGCTCCTCATTGTCTTGATCGGTGTCAGACTTATAGTAGTTGGTCTTGTCGTAGATTTTAACCCATTCTACCTTTGGGTCGTATTCACCTGTAGTCAACTTGATAGTTGTTGTATAATAGGCGAAAGCCTCATGCTGTTCCTTAACAGTTGGTGCAATGTTGTAACGTGTCTCATCCTTCGTGAATAGGTAAAGTGTTTTTGTTTCGTTCATTGCCACGATTGAGTTCTCTGCATTGAAGTTGCCACCCTGTGAACTATACGCAGCGCTACTAAATGGTGTCTCTTCGAGATATAATGTCGCCTGTGTGTTTCTGTTACGATCAAGCTGTGCAGAGTTGTTGAAGATGAATGGTTGGTTACCTGCCACCTTTACATCAATCTTATCTAAATAACTTTGGTTAGGGTTGTAATCGTTTGCATACAAGTCCTTGCCTATGATAGGAGTATATACAGAACCTACAAAGCTATAACGTGCCTTACCATCATGAGAATCACAATTCAGATAAGTGTCATCAGCAAAGAGAGACTTCAAATTGCGGAAAGAAAAGACTCCCTGTGATGGAGTAGAGAAGCCGGCAGGTACCTTATATTCAAAGAGGTCGCCACCCATCTTAAAGTCGGTTGCATTTGTAAAGGTACGTGTCATCTCCTCACCTTGTGCACCTGTACAAACGATGTCGGCGGTACTGATATAAGGGTTTAATGGCTCCATCTTTACATCTACATTCACTAAGGCTGTACCTGTAGTGTTTAGAATCTCAAACTTAACAGCATCGTTGTTAAGACCATTAATGGTAATAGAACCGTTTGATGCAGATGGAGTAACGGATACTTCCTGATAAACCGTCTGACCTGTCTTATCATACACCTTTATAGTGTAGTTTTGTGGGGTGTAGGTTGAACCAGCAGATTCACGCTTTCCGTAGAAAGTTGACTGGTCATAGTAAGAAAGAACAGCATAACTTCCATAAGCCTGTAGGTAGTATCTTGTTCTATACAATGAGTTATAAAGGTTTCCTTCACTGTCGAAGTACCAGTTTCTATAAGCACTTGTTTTAGATGTTGTTGTTGTAGCGTAAAAAGTACCAGTTGTCACACCACCACTCATAGTAAGATAATAGTAATATCCATACGCATCTTTTGTATAGATACGACCTTCAGAATCTTGCTCCCATGTCGTACCTTGTGTACTCCATGTAGGATATTGCGTGCTGTTAAAGGTTAGATATTTGTTGTTACTTCCCTTAATCTTAAATCCTTTTGTACCATAATTCTCATTCTTACCTAATGAGAAGTTAAAGGTGGCACCGGTGATACGATAACCAATAGGAACGATCTTTGTAGTTTCGTCTTTATAGTTGTTCTCAATCTTTGTTGGAGCTTCTATATAGTAAACACCACTCTTCAATGCGTTCCAAACCTTTCCGTCGTTCTGTATAACAGAAATGTTTTCATTGTTACCTTCTTTCTTATTCCAGGTCCCATTTGCTACAGCTGTCTCATGGAAGAGCTTTACCTTAGCCTCCATTTGCTTTATGTTCTCTGGTACATAAGCTAAGAATGTCTTACCTGCCTTTGTTACCTTCTTAATTTCTCCGACATCAATTTTCCGAGTCTCAAAACCATTTTCAATTAAGTTAGTCTTGGTTTCTGAAATATTCGAAGGAGTCATAGAAACTGTGAACTCTACGTCTGGAGCATATTCTACTTCGATAGACTCATATTCAAAACCTGTGAGGACGTTATATCCCTTACCGATACCATTATGGTTTCCAATAAAGGTAAAATACAAAACAGATCCAAGACTGGTTGTTCCATCACCTCGAGTGAGCGTGTATGTATTTGCCTGTCCGCTTGCATCATGAGTTAGTTTTACAGGATTTCCTACCCATTTTGTAGCAATATTATCATCTGTGTTGATAGAATTTGGTTTGTTATTCGACTTGATATAATCTTCTTTGATTTCACCAAAGTACCAAGGGAGGTATCGTCCCCATGTTAGGTGATTATCAAATGCTCCATCAAGAATGTCATAGTCTGCTTGTCCAGAACTACCTTTTAGCTTATTCTTAATCTTAATGGTGTACTTTGTGATACGGAAACCTTTAGGTACAGCTAAAGCTGCATAAGAGTTGTACACACCAGTAATGTGTACCATTCGATTATCTTTCTCATAGAAACGAATGTTACCAGTGTGGTTACGCATCATACCATCAGCAGAAAATTTTGGATTATCTGTTGTTGTGTAGGTAAGTGGCGCCTGATTGTGAATAAACATAGACCCATATCCACTTTGAGATCCTGCCTCTAGACTACTCTCAGAGCGTACGGAGATAATGTTACCTGTTTGTGGGCTAATAGTAACCTTTACGGCCTTACTACCTGTTTGTGCTGAAATTCCAATATTACATAATAGTAATAATAAAATTAAAGCATGAAACTTAAGCCCATCCCGGGAGAAAAAGTTTTTTCTTTTCATCAAATAATTAAGTTATTTATTAAATTAAAAATTACCTAACAAAATAGTCGTTGACACTATATGCATCATTTTTTAGCTGTGCAAATGTACGTATTAATTCGTTTTTAATACAAACATGCATGTCTATATTTGCTAATATTAACTAAATGTCTATAAATTTCATATATATTAGTTATTAATTAATATACAGCTGCTTTGTTACTTTTAACTATAGCTTTAAAAACAAAAATCGTCTTTATGAATTTTGTAATTGTGTAAGTTCTATTGTTTATTTATTTTGTTCTTTTCAAATGCAAAGAGAAGAAAAATATGGGCTTACACACTTTTTTAGACACTACCTTGCTAATTTCTTTGCTAGGGGTAAATTGTATTGTAAGTGTACCTCTATTTTAAACACTACCATTATCTTCAATAGCTTATTAAAGTTTCGGTAGATGTTGTTGCTAATAAACTATTTTAGAAAAAAAGCCCACAATTACACAAGTAATCGTAGGCTTTTTATGCGTGAATGTTTTTTATTGCACAAGTGTTATAATAACAAACCTGTGCAATATTTTTTATTTAGCTGGTGTCATCACCACTTCTGTATGATTTCCTGTTGCAAGGAGTCCTTTTAAGAAAGCTGCTATCTTTTGTGTTGTAAGTGCCTCGACAGCCTCTTTATATCCATTTTGAATATCAACACCTAATGTAATATATTCGTTAAGAACATTAATCCAATGACCATTGTTCTTTGCACTGATATCTGCTTGCTTTAGCATAAAGTCTTTAACCTTTTGTAGTTTATCGTTATCAACCTTCATACTGTTATTCTTAATGCCTTCGTTAAGAAGCTTAACAGCAAGTTCTGCCTTGTTTGGATCCATTGGACATTGTGCCTGAATAATGGCAAATGTTTTATTGCCAGATTGATTTAATCCGCCACTTGCACCAACAGAGTAAGCTGCTCCTTGGTCTTCGCGTATATCTTTAAGATAAACCATAGACAAAACTTGAGCTGCAGCGTCTACAAGTACAGAATTCTCTAAAGTATACTTCATTGGTTGGTGCCAGAATTCGAAACTCATAGCTTTTGGCGTTTCAGATTTTAGAACAAAATGGTTAATTACTTTACCTGTTGCAAAGCCAGAAACTTCTTTCCAATTCTCTGCTTTCCCCTTTGGTAAGCTGCCTATATATTTTTCGATAAGTGGACGGAGAGTTGCTTCGTCGTAGTTTCCTACAAAGTAATAAACAAACTGACCAGGATTAGCATAACGTTCTTTCCATATTTGGAGTATACGGTCGTAGTTTACGCCCTTTAGAGTATTTACAGAAAGTGGTGCATAACGAAGTGCATGGTTGTAGAGCGAAACTGTAATAGAATCGCCGAATACACTTTCAGGCGATAAATCTTTATGTTTTAAGGCCTGTTCGTATTGCTTCATCATAGCGTTGAAAGCTTGTTCGTCCTTTGTTACATTGGTTAATTTGAGATAAACCAGTTGCATCATGGTCTCAATATCTTTTGGTATTGCTTGTCCACTTACAGACTGATAGTATGTACCCAATGCCAAGTTAGCGCTTGCTTGTTTACCGTAAAGCGCTTTGGTTAAGTCTTGTTTAGAGAAGTTACCAAGGCCACTATTGCCCATTACAGAATTAAATAGTTTAAGATTGTCAAAGTCTGCCTTATCGTACAAGCTGCTACCACCCTTAGCTGTAGCATAGAAACGAACATCGTTAGCTTGGAAGTCTGTCTTCTTCAAAATAACGCGAGCACCGTTGCTCAATGTAAGTTCTTTATAACCGAGCTTCTTGTTCTCTGTTTCTTTTACTATCTTACCTGCTTTTGGCAACTTCTTAACGTCCAATAATGGCTCACTCTTTACGTTATCAACGTATGGCGAAAGTTTTTCTGCACGTACTTCCTTTATGGCTTGTGCCATTTGTGCCTCTGTAATATCTACCTTTCCTGGCTTATCTTGTGCAAAGATGTATGCAACAAGGTTGCTATCCTTATCTGAAATAAGTTCTTTAGCATACTCGTTTACTACCTGATAGTTCAGTGCTGGCATCTCAACGAGTTGCTTCATTATTTTGTATTCGTCTTCCTTGTTAGGTATAGGCTCGTTCTTCAAGAAGTGATCGCGCAATTCGTCGCCATATTGGTTATTGGTTGTCTTATCGCGATTAGTGTATGCAGATTCAATTTGTGAGAGGTACTCTTGTTTTGTACGTTCAAATTCGGTTGGTGTGAAACCATATTGACGTACACGTTGTGCCTCGCGATAAATAGCTTTGAAGGCTTCAATGTCTTTACCTTCTTTAGCTGAAGCCCCTAATGAAAATGCGTCTTTTGTACTTGAAAGCATATAGCTGCCATCTTCGCAGTAGGCACTGGTAAATGGACAGTCGGCTTTTTGTTTCATTTCGCTGAAACGTTGGTTTAGCATCATGGTTATCATAGTCTTCATATAGCTGTCAATGTAATATGCCTGACTTGTTTTCATCTCATCAGGGAATACATCGTGCTTCATCATAATGCCGATAGTAGTGTTTTGCATCTCTTTATCCTTATCGAATACATAGATGGCTTGTGCATTGTCGGCTACAGGAAGTTTTGTTACTTGGGCTGCATTTGCAGGAACTTTAGCATTTGCCCATAACTTCTTAATCTCTGCTTCTATGCGGTCTACGTTTACATCGCCTACAACTATGATGCATTGATTGTCTGGACGATACCATTTACGATAATAGTCGCGTAGAGCTTGATATTTAAAATGGTCTACTACGCTCATTAAACCGATAGGTAGACGGAGTCCATACTTATTGTTCGGATATAGTTTAGGCAACGAACGGTCGTAAATACGCATCATTGCGTTTTGGTTTAATTGCCATTCTTGGTGAATAACACCACGTTCTTTATCAATCTCCTTATCGTCGAGTGTCAGACCGTTCGACCAATCTTTTAGTATTAATAAACAAGAATCGAGTGCCGATTCACGCTTAGTTGGAACATTGCAAACACGATAAACGGTTTCTTCGATAGAAGTATATGCATTCAAGTCGCTACCAAACTGTACTCCAAGCGAGCGTGTAAACTCTAATAAAGTAGAGTCGGGGAAGTGTTCTGAACCATTGAACGCCATGTGCTCCAAGAAGTGAGCCAAACCGCGCTGTGGTTCTTCTTCCTGAATAGAGCCGACACGCTGTGCAATATAGAAGTTTGCTACGTGTTCTGGCCAGTTGTTGTGCAAAATGTAATACGTCAGTCCATTGCTGAGTTTACCTTGTCTAACATTCTTGTTGATTGGAATAGGACCAAACTGCTGTGCGTTTGCCATTCCTGCAACAAAGAATAAGGCTGCAAAAAGAAAATGTTTTAGTCTCATTTTATAAATTAGATTAAAAATATTATTTACTAAGTGCACAAAGGTACTTATTTTCCTATAATAATTTACTATTTTTCTTATATTTCTATTTGTATCTTGTTAAATATAAAGAATAACATAGTTATTCCACTATGATTTTAGTTACTTTTGTTTTAGATATCTATCGTGCTCGTTTCAGATATCTGTAACATTCGTCTCAGATATCTGTCAGTTGCAAATTAGATATCATAGCAAACAGCAATCTTTATGTACCTATATTATAATGTGTAAAAGAAGATTATTCAGCTGAGAAATACTGATAGAACAGAAACAGAAAAAAGCAATACGGACGATGTGTTACTTGTTCACGATGAGGCAAAAGCTGCATCAGAATTTCTAGTTCAGAACACCAGTAGAAGTCATATTAAACTTTACCGAGAGTAATGAAAGTTCTTAATAATATCTTTTATAATTTTATTTCCTTTATAGCTAAATTCAACTAATGTTGTATCTTTTGTTTGTTTATTTATTATATAGGCGCTCTTGATGCTAGCTCTATTTTCATTATAATTTATAATCACATTTTTTGCTAAAACCTTTATAAGCGGAAATTCTGTATAAGCCTCGTATTTTAGCTGGTCTATTTCAGATGGTGTAAATTCATTATATCTATTAGCTATCACTCTGTAATTAATATACGGAGGTTCATGGACATCTTTTAGCATATATTGTATGGCTTCTGAATTTTTTTTATTGGTGCTATAAGCTATTTTGCCTTTCCTAACTATATATGAAAAGCTATCGGTTATGGTTAATAATGTAGAGTCAGAACTAATAGTGTATTTGCCTTTAATATGCTTAATAGTATCGTTAAGCCATAGTTTGAATTTTTGTTCAGGACTTATCTTAATTTTTTTTTGAGGTATTGATGTAGCCCATAATGATAATACCATTAGAAGTATTAAGCAAATAATAGATGTTTTTCTCATTATCTAAAAGTTTAAATGTTCACACATATCTCTCCTCGCTATATATCTAACCCAAGTTTAACGCTATTCGTATATGTATAACCATATTACGATATAAATCTTTAGGTTCATAATAAGGAACCTTATTAGCAGTAGCTAAGTTAAAGCGTGTCTGTACATTTGCGTACATAGGTGCAAAGTAACAAAAAAGAAATGACATACAAGTGTCCTATAAATCTAATTTAGTTGTTCGTCAAAACATTCTGTATGTACTTATCAATTATCAATTACATTAAATAGTGCTCAAAATGTCATAAGAGTTTATGAACGATAACTTTATCCGTTAATACTTGAGATAAAAAAGAATCCTTCCATTTATTCTACAAAATAGATAATTAATTGATAAAACTTGATTAATCTTTTTTTTTGCCGTACCTTTGCCCCAAAGTATAGAGAATGACAGTTTTAAGCGGTATTACCAAATTTTTAAAGAAAGCAAGCTATCCTATTCAAAGTAATTTTTGCTTTTTCTTCTTTATGTATCTCATTGGTATTGTAGTTTCGTATGCAGAACTCCCTACCAATCGCGACGATGTTTCAGTTTATGGAAATATCTGGTTGGAACTATTTTTTGACCTTTATATTATCTGTGTAATACTTTCGTTAATACCTAAAAAACTGCGTTGTTGGATAGTAGGTGTGTTTTATGTAATAGCCTATTCTACCAGTATAGCCGATCTTTTCTGTTGGGTGAATTTCCAATCTTCTTTAAATCCATCAATGTTATTATTGGCTGCAGAAACCGATAAACGTGAGGCAAGCGAGTTTCTTAGTAGTTATATTAATACTGAAGTTCTCACATCAAGCGTAGGATTATTATTACTAATAATAGTTTTGCATTGTTTGGTTGCCATATTGAGAATTTATTGCAAGCAAAAAGATATAAAACAACCATTATGGATAACTATTGTAAGAGATAAAAGTGCCGGTTTCATCGGTCTAATTACGGTTTCTTTATTTGTAACATCGGCAGTTTCGTCTTTCCATAATAAATGCGAAATGGTGCAAATGTTCTCGTTAAAGACAATAGGAAGTGTAGAACACGAACTAACAACACCCGATTGTGCCGTATTTTATACCCCTGTTTATCGACTAATATTTAGTTTGTATGCCAATCATTTAGCATCGCAACAAATCGATAGATTAGTAGAAGCGAAAGATCGTGCCTCTGTTCAGAGCTGTGCTTTTAATACAAAAAATATCGTTTTAATTATTGGCGAAAGTCTTGGACGACATCATTCGCAGCAATATGGATATTTTATGAAGACAACACCACGTCAAATTGCATTGGAAAAGGCTGGAAACTTAATACCTTTCACCGATGTTGTTGCGCCTTGGAACCTTACGAGTTTCGTTTTTAAAAACATCTTTTCAATGCATGTTGTGGGACAAAAAGGCGAATGGTGCGATTATCCACTCTTTCCACAACTGTTTCGTAAGGCAGGTTATCATGTGTCTTTCATTACTAATCAGTTTCTTCCACAAGCAAAAGAAGCAGTTTATGACTTTAGTGGTGGCTTCTTTTTAAATAATAAAGAACTTTCTAAATCAATGTTCGATACACGTAATACACGTTTACATACTTACGATGAAGGCTTACTCGCCGATTATGATAATAGACTGAAAGCTGAGAATAGAGAATATAACCTTATAATATTTCATCTTATAGGTTGCCATGTGTCCTATAATAGGCGTTATCCAGCAGACAGAAAGCATTTTAAAGCATCTGATTATAAACAAAAACGCCCAGAACTTACCTTACAACGACGTTATATGTTGGCGCATTACGACAATGCTGTGTTGTATAACGACTCAATAGTAAATCAAATTGTGAAACGTTTTGCCAATGAAGAGGCTGTAGTAATATATATGCCCGATCATGGAGAAGAGTGTTTTGAAGGTAAACGAGACATTATTTGTCGTAATCATTCTGCAAAAATCGATTATGATTTAGCACACTACGAATTTGAAGTTCCATTTTGGATATACTGCTCACAAAAATACATTGCGAAACACCCAAAAGAGTTTGAACAAATAAAAGCAATAAGACACAAACGTTTTATGACCGATGCTTTACCTCACTTGTTGCTCCATTTAGGTGGTATAAAGGCGAAAGACTATCACGAAGAATATGATATTCTGAGTCCAAAATACAACGAGAAGCGTCCTAGAATTCTTAAAAACAAAACTAATTACGACGATTTGGTAGCAGAACACAGACGGAAAATAGCGATAAAACGGTAGTTTTTTTAGCGTATAAGTATGGTAAATATGAACAACAATACACACACTATAAATAACCGAACCACTGTTAATATGATGTTGAGTCGCACAGAATGTAATATCTTGCGAGGTATTGCCATTGTTGGAATAGTGCTTCATAACTATTGCCATTGGCTTCGTCACATTGTGCAAGAAAATGAATATCAATTCAACCAGCATAATGTAGATTGGTTCCATAATATTATTACGCATAGCTTTAACGAACTAACAATCTTCCATCTTCTATCTTTTTTTGGACATTATGGTGTGCCAATTTTTCTTTTTCTATCTGCTTATGGGTTGGTAATAAAGTATGAAACAACCAATAATATAGAAAATCAACCAACAGTATATCGTTTCTTGCGTTTCCATTGGCTGAAACTATTTCGTATGATGATAGTTGGATTTTCTGCATTTATATTGGTTGATGCTATTACTGAGGGACAACATCATTATAAGGTGATTGATATTGTTGCGCAAATGGGTTTGTTCAACAATGTTTTGCCTAATCCAGACGATATAATATGGCCTGGTCCTTACTGGTTCTTTGGATTAATGCTTCAGTTATATATTGTTTATCGCTTGTTCTTATACAAGAAAAACTGGATATGGATAGTGCTTTTAATTGCTATTTGTACTATTATTGAATTGAAGTGTGCTCCTAACGGAGAAGCTTTAAACCGTTGGAGATACAATTTCGTCGGTGGAATGTTGCCTTTTGGCTTAGGTTTACTCTGCGCAAAATATATGCGAAATACCACTTTATATGCTTATGTAATAATGTTTGTGTGCTCTTTACTCCTTATTTGGTATGGTAGTAATAGCTTTTTTGTATGGCTTTTTGTTCCAATGTTTGTATGTTTTGCAGGCATTAGCTTTGTAAAATTGCTATCATATTGGAATTTAAATTATCCGAAATATACTTTTGGAATAGCAAAAATGTTTAATTGGTTAGGAGTAATTTCAGCAGCATTGTTTATTTCACACCCTATTACACGAAAAATAATAATCCCAATATCTCGTAACGGAGATTATTGGACAGGGCTTTTGCTCTATATTATTACTTCTATATGCGTAGCTTGGTTGTTTAAAGAAATAATGAAACGTGTACCTTCGCCTAAGTTGTGAGATGAAAAGAAAAGGAATAGAACTTGCAGATATTAGTAGGTTTCGTGGCGAACTTATGGGCTTAGCAATATTGTTTGTTATGCTTTTTCATGTGGGTTTGCCTCGTACAGATATGTTTTTTGGACTTCACCGTATAGGAAACATTGGTGTCGATATGTTTTTCTTTCTTAGTGGTGTTGGACTTTGGCATTCATGGACAAAAAATCCTAATACAAAGTACTTCTATCAAAAGCGACTTTTACGCATCTATCCCACATGGCTTATCGTGGCATCGCTATATTATATTCCCGATTATCTATCTATTTCGTGGATTCAGCATAGCGGAAATAGTATAAATATATTCGATTTAATCGGTGATATTACGATAAACTTAGATTTTTGGCTACACGATGAATTAACATTCTGGTATATTCCTGCAACAATGATGTTGTATTTGGTTACTCCTTTTTACTTGTCGCTCATAATAAAGCACCCTATATATCGTTGGATTCCTGTTGTTATGATAGTTTGGTGTATAATAGTACAATATGTTTTACCTATTTATAATGTAGTTGGGCACCTTGAAATTTTCTGGAGTCGTGTACCAATTTACTTTATCGGACTAAATTTCGGCGCAGCTGTAAAAGACAAAAAAACAATAGAATATAGCTCTATTTGGCTTATTCTTTTGGTTTTTGTGGGTACATTTGCTTCTTGTGTCTATTTAGAACAAATACGACACGGTTGTTTTCCTCTATTTTTGGAACGCTTAATATATATACCACTCACAATAACAGGAATATTTCTACTTTGCATAACGTTAAATAGGTTGCATAATAAACATCTTAACAAAATACTCACATTCGTAGGAAGCATAAGTTTAGAAATATATTTGCTGCACAATCACTTTATTCTTGACTATATAGAACAACTCGATTGGCATTATTGGTTAAAGTTTTTTGCAACACTCATTATAGTGCTACCACTTGCTTGGCTTTTGCATAAAACAGTAGGAAAGCTAACAACCATAATAAAAAAGAATTAGAACAATGAAGGAGATAATTAAATTAATACGTCCACATCAATGGATAAAAAATCTTGTAGTGTTGTTTCCTATCTTCTTTGGTAGGGCTTTGGGTAATATAGAATCGCTTTACGAAGGTTGTATAACCGTGATAGCTTTTTCTTTTATAGCTTCCTCTATATATTGTTTAAACGACATAATTGATGTAAACGACGATCGACGACACCCACAAAAGTGTAATAGACCTTTAGCATCTGGAAAAATAAGCATTACACAAGGATATTTTCTTATGGTAATAATGGTTATTTTGTCGATGGTTTCGCTTATTTTTTTACCAGATCATCGCATTCAAACAGGTGGAGTTATTGGTTTTTATTGGGCTTTAAACGTTGCTTATTGTTTATTTCTAAAACAACATGCTATTATAGATGTTTGTGTTGTTGCATTTGGTTTCGTATTACGTATTCTTGCAGGTGGTATTGCAACCGATATTCGATTGAGTAAATGGATAGTTTTAATGACCTTTCTCTTAATGCTCTTCCTTTCGTTTGCAAAACGTAGAGACGATGTTTTACGAATGAATGAAACTGGCGAAGCTCCTCGAAAAAATACTATTCGTTATAATCTAACCTTCATTAATCAAGCCATAACCATAACTGCAAGTGTAACTTTAGTGTGTTACATTATGTATACAGTAAGCCCTGAAACAATCGCAAATTTCCATACAGATAATCTCTATCTTACAAGTGTTTTTGTGCTTTTAGGCTTGTTGCGCTACATTCAGCTTGCAGTAGTAGACAAAAGAAGCGGTGATCCTACAAAAGTTCTCCTTCACGACCCTTTTATTCAGTTTATTGTATTGAGCTTTGGACTAACATTTCTTGTTATAATATATTTCTTGTAGTATGAAAGTATACGCCTTCGATTTTGATGGAACATTGACAAAAAAGGACACATTCATCGAATTTATCGAATATTCTAAAGGATATGGGAAAACCTTTTTTGGACTCTTACTATTTTCCCCCATACTTATTTTAATGAAACTACATCTATATCCTAATTGGAAAGCCAAACAACGTATATTTTCATGGTTCTTTAAAGGAATGAATATAGACGAATTTAATAAACTCTGCCAAAATTTTGCAGTAGCAAAACAAAACATAATGCGTCAAGGTGGATTAGACTTAATTCGTAAAGCTCTTATTCAAGAAGATAGTGTAATTATTATTACGGCGAGTATAGAAAACTGGGTGAAACCTTTCTTTAAAGAATTTGAAAATAAAATACAAATCGAAGGCACACAAATAGATGTAAGATTAGGAATTGTAACTGGCAACTTTTTAACAAAAAATTGCTACGGCAAAGAAAAAATAAAACGATTAAAAAGTGCATTCCCATATAGAAACGTATATAAATTGATTGCTTTTGGCGATAGTAAAGGCGATAGTTATTTACTAAAAGAAGCCGATGAAAGCTATTATAAACCTTTTCGAACAAAAAGAAGCCGAAGTTTCGATGAAATCGTGCGTTTTTGTATTGTAGGTGTTTTAGCTACAGCCCTTCAATATGGAATATATCTTTTATTAATTAAATGGTTTGAACCACAAATTTCTAATACAGTAGGCTATTTGTTAAGCTTTATGTTTAACTATATAGCATCAACTAAATTTACATTTAAAGTTCAATCAACAACAAAACGTGGAATAGGCTTTGCGTTTGCCCATCTTGTTAATTTCGGGCTACAAACTGTCTTTTTAACTCTTTTTCTTTGGCTCGGATTACCTAAAACAATAGCCATGATTCCTGTTTTCGGTATATGTGTTCCTATTAATTTTTTATTAGTGCGTTTATTCTTAAAACGAAAATAGAATACGTTTATAGGTAATACTTACCTGCTAACGCTTGTAAGGTATGTTATAAATGTGTATCTTTGCAACTCTTAATTAAGAAAGAAATGTCTATATTAGGTGTATTTGCAATAAAAAAAGAAGAAAGAATATTAGCTTTTGCTATGCTTTTAGTATTCTTAGCATTTAATGTGTTGCTTATTAGTAGCCATTTTGGTGTTTATACAATGGGAGCGCACGGAGGATTTTGGTCGTTATTTACCAAAAACTTCCGTATGTCGGGCTATGATAATTGGTCGTGGATTACCATTTCTTCTATGAGAGTTCATTTCGAAACTATTCGACACCCATTATTTCTCACAATTCTTTATCCACTTTATTGGCTCAACCATTGGCTAATAAATACAGTAGGCATCAATTTCGCTGTATTTCTTATGGCGATAATCATACTTTTTTCGGCGTTCTATTCTGTTGTTTTCACTTATCGCATATTGCGTGAAGTGCTCGAATTGAAACAGAAAGATGCAACTTTGCTCACACTTTTCTTTTTTTCTTTCGCACATATTCTTGTTCCTGCAATGGTCCCCGACCATTTTATAATATCGTTAATGTTGCTTACACTTACGCTTTATATTGCAGGAAAGAGACAAAAACAAGGAAAGTTAATAAAAACGTGGGAATCTTTCTTGCTAATGTTCTTTACTGCAGGAATAGCTGCCTCGAATGCAGGGAAAACTATATTGGCTGGTATTTTCACAAATGGTAAAAAGTTCTTTAGTTTTAAATATCTTGTAGTTGCTATTCTACTTCCATTGGCATTGTTATTTGCAATTCAACAATTACAATATTATCAAGTAGAAATTCCACAAGAAGAAGTTACACAGAAAATTGTAAATACCAACAAAAAGAAACAGCCGGGAAAATTTGAAACTCATACAAAAGAAAGAAATGCGTGGCTACATGCTCATACAGGACGTGCAGCAAGTAGTGAAGGTATTGGAAAATTGATGGATATTTCCACCTCGCGAACCCAAACTTTAATAGAAAATTTCTTTGGCGAACCTATTCAGTTGCATCAAAAATTTCTTTTAAAAGATGTTTCGTGGGATCGTCCCATATTTGTAGAATATAGTTGGATAGCCAATTACGTAATAGAAGCATTGATAGTTTTGCTTTTTGTAATGGGAATTGTTGCAGGTTGGCATTACAAATTTATGAAAATGCTTTTGTTATGGTTTGCTTCCGATTTTACATTGCATATTATAATGGGGTTTGCCATCAACGAAGTATATATAATGACGGCAGGTTGGGCTTTCATAATTCCTATTTCTATGGGATATTTGCTGCGTATTCTTTCTCATAAATCTCGATTTGTTTTGCGCATTATATTGCTGGTACTAACAAGTTGGTTGTGGATTTATAATGGCGGACAAATTATTTATTATCTTATTCAATGAAAGCTATTGTAGGTTTCCTTAATATTAAGAGAGAAGAACGCCTACCAGTTGGCTTATTCTTTGTGTGGCAACTATTGTTACAAGCTCTTGCCATTACAAAGTATCTTCCATTATTTACGAATCCATCGAACAATTACTACAAATTGTTTGTAGACAACTATCATCTTTCTGGTTTCGATCCTTTAACCTATTTGGTTGTTTCCGATTGGTCGTTAGCATTCGATGTAAATCGACACCCACTGTTGGCTCTCTTTTATTATCCTTTTTCGTTGTTAAACAAATTGCTCATTTGTATTACGGGAACAAACTTTGCCATTTATATAGTTGCATGTGTTTTGCTATTCTTCTCTGTAGGTGGTTTTGTTCTTATGTTGCGTATTTTGCGCCAAATCATCGGCATATCTTCTTTCGATTCAGCGCTTCTTGCCTTCTTTCTCTATTCTTTTGCTCACGTTTTACTTTCAAGTATAGCTCCCGACCATTTCTTTTTGTCGATGTTTATGCTTTTGCTTACGCTATATATTGCAGGAAAGCACCTGAAAGAAAAGAAAGAAATGGGCATTTGGCAAACTGTTTTGTTGTTTTTGCTTACTGCAGGTATATCTCTGAATAATGGCTTAAAAATATTTCTTGCCAATTTTTTTACACGTGGTAAACGCTTTTTCACTATAAAGAACCTTCTTTTGGCTATTATTCTACCCTTTGCAGCCGTCTTTACAATTGGAGAATGGCAACACGAACAGTTTATTGCCGATAAAGTAGCAGCATTAAAACTTAAAAAGCGTAATGCCATTAAAGCAGAACGCAAAGCTATGTTTGCAGCATTTAAAGATACTACCCACATTAAAGATAGTGTAAAACAACAGAAAGTTTTCCAAAATATGTGGAGAGAACATCGCAGAAATGTGTTGAGAGCAGAAGATAAACAACCACAAAAAGCACATTCGGGTAAACCAGTAAGTAAGCTACGTTTCCTGAATTGGACAGATATTTCTACCTCTCGTACAGAAACAATTGTGGAAAATTTATTTGGCGAATCCATACAGCTACATCAAACGCATAAATTAGAAGATATAATGAAGACACGTCCTGTTATTGTTTCTTATAATTGGACACTGAATTATATTGTAGAATCTATTATTTTCCTCCTTTTCATCGTAGGAATATGGTGCGGACGACATTCTAAATTTTTGTGGCTCTTCCTTTCTTTTGCCGCATTAGATATGGTGTTGCACATAGGTTTAGGCTTTGGCATAAACGAAGTGTATATAATGACCGCTCATTGGATTTATGTAATTCCTCTATCTATAGCGTATCTTGTTCGTTATATCCGTAACAAAACAAAAACAATATTGCGTGTTTTGCTTGTTTTACTTACACTGTATCTTATGGTTTACAACGGTTCATTGCTCATTAAGTATTTGTATTTCTAAATATTGGTAGTTATGAAGGCAAGTGTTTCTATTGTTTTATGTACTTATAATGGGGCAAAATACCTCAGCGAACAGTTAGAGTCTATTCTCGCACAAACATATCCGCTACACGAAATAATAATACAAGACGATAATTCTACCGATGAAACCGTTAATATTATTCACGAATATGCTTGTAAATATAGTCTTATAAAGTTTTTTGAAAATAATTCTGCGCATGGTGTAAATGGTAATTTTATTTCTGCTATGCAACGAGCCACAGGCGATTATATCGCAATTTCTGACCAAGATGATATTTGGGAAACAGACAAAATAGAAAATCAGATGAATAGTATTGGTAAAAACTTACTTTGTTCTGGTTTTTCGCGTCCTTTTTCTACCGATGGTTCGTTTGCTTATTTCGACCATCGAAAACGTAATGTAAATGTTGTTCGAATGTGTTTTTTAGGGCTTCCTGGACATACATTATTGTTTCGCCGTGAACTTATAAATATGTTACCACCATTAGAACATTCCATTTTTAAATATTCTATGTACGATGCTGCACTTTCAATAGTGGCGGCTGCACATAAAAACATCGTATTCATCGATAAAATTCTGGTTAATTTTCGCCGACATTCTGCAGCTACTACTTATAACGACTATAAAAAAAGTTTGCCATCGTGGCAGAATGCTTTATATATGTTGTGGTGGGGAATAAAGCATTACAAGGAAACACGAAAGCGCATACGCCCCATTTTTGCAGCAAAACTGTCGCTTTTAAATTATGTAAATGCTAATAACGACGAGGCAAAAGCTGCAAAAACTATACTCGAGTTAGAATTGCAAAATGGTGTTTTACCTTTCCTGAAATTGCAATATCAGTGTATGAAGAATTATAAACACCTATTTCATACCGAAGGAAAAGGATTTTTACGATTCATTCGTGCTGCTCTTTACCCAATTATGCAACTACAAATGTATGCACAATAGTTGCTTTGTTATTCAACCCACCCTAAAAATTATGTAAACGAATTTTGTTTTAAATAAATTCTAAAAAATAATAAGAAGAAATATGCTGGCACAAATCTTTGGTTTCGTCATTCTGTCTTTTATACTTGTGGTAATGTATGGCATTAAGTTTAAGCATAAAAGTGAAGTACTTCCTATATTAGGCGCACTTGTTTGTACGCTTTTAAGTAAAATACTGCGTCAATTGTTCAATTTAAATACCATAGAAGTAACACTGCTTTCTATTTTCTATTTATTTTTGTTAGCATTACTCCTTAAGATTTTTGTATCAAATAAATAGTCTGGATTTAAAATAATATATGGTAGATTTCGACGAAATTATGCCTTTCAAAATTTTATATGAAAAACTATTTCTTTGTAATATAAAAACGATGCATTTATAATATAAAAAAAATATTTTCTTATTATATTTTTTATCCTTCGTATAATTGTTTGAGAACTAATAAGTTGTAAATATCCTTTTCTTAAATGTTCATACCTACTGATTATGCTCATCTAAAAATATGAAAAGCCTATAAGGAGCAACTGTTATAAAAAAATGTAACTAATAATACTCCTACTTCCATCTTTTTTATGTATAAGTTAGAGCTTTTTTCTTAGCTAAAATAAGTTATAATTTCAGTGAACTCTTTACTTACGTCATACGTCACAAAAAAATGATGATAAAAAATAGGGACACATATTGCTAAAGTTATGACATCTAATAATACAGAACACCAATCTTTCACCTGAATTTTCTTGTACATTTTATATAAATGTCTTAAAGTCAAGAAAACGACAAAGATAGCTGATAGTATATGTAATACACTTAAAATAACTCCTACCATATAATTTCTTTTATAATAGTAATAATGATTTTTTTGATTTTAATAAATTGTTCCATTCAAAAATAGACATATTTATTAAAACAGCAACATAAATAGTATTATTTTGACTATTTTTAGTTTCAGATGAGCTGTTTTTGTATCTATGCATAATTATTGATAGAATAGCTTCTTTTGATTTGGTCTATACATTTTTTAGTTGCAAACTTTAGAAAGCTAATTGGTTTCTGTCTATATATACTAGAAATCTACATTGAATTACTCTATTTGAAATGGTAATATTAAACTCTTACGATTTGATTTTTTTATGAAATAAGTAATTAACGCATTCGTCAAGTATCTTAAAACCTAATAGTTTCATAGTAATAAAATAAGCAGCAATAGCCAATATTATTCGTGTTAATAAGAGAACTATGAGATTTTGAATACCGCTTGTGGCAAAATAAACTGCAATTATAATTACTGCCGAGATAAACATATAAGGTATAATGTCGCATAACACATCGTATAAGCGAATAGAGATTTCGCGATAGGCAAAAACTTGCCAAACAAAAAGCCAAAGCACAGTTGCTACAGTATATGCACTCACCATAAATATCATTCCCTTAGTATAACATAACAAAACAAGTAATAATTGAACTGCAATAAGCGAAGTTGTTATCCATAAATATACATCAGATTTACCACGACTTATCATTAAATTCTGATATAATGTATAAAAAGGTAGGAAAGCACCACTTATACAAAGTATACGAAGTAGCGGAATACTATCTGCCCACTTGTCGGAAATAAGAACTATTATAAATTCATGTGCAACCATACTCAAACCAAACATAGCAGGAAAAGCTAAAAAAGCAGTGAAACGGAGCATTTTTCTAAATACAGTTACTTGTCTTTCTGTTTCTAATTTTACTTCTGCCAATACTGGTTGTGCAACTTGCGATGTTGTTCCCGATATCATTGTACTTGCCATTGTGTCCCATTTAAATGCTTGCGAAAAATTTCCAACAGCATTTGCAGTATAAAGTCTGCCAAAAATGAATGTAAGTAAGTTTTGGCTAACTATGTTTACAACAGTAGTAATTAAAATTTTATAGCTGAAAGAGAACATTTTGCGAATAGGTGCAAAATTAATTTTTAACGAAGGTCGCCACGGAATTATAAAGAAACGTCCTAAACTAGTTAAAGTAATATATAAAACTTGTTGCCAAGCCAAGCTCCAATAACCGTAATTTTGCCATGCTAACACAATGCCAACGATACCTGAAATAACTAACGACGATACACGTAAGATAGTTGTTTCTTTTACCATAATGTTTTTAAAGAGATATGCCGTTGGCGCAGTACCAATAGCAGAGAAAAGCAAAGAAACAAATAGAAAGCGCGAAAGATTTACGAGTTCTGTATGGTGGAAGAAATTTGCAATTAGCGGAGCACAAAAGAAAAGTACCAAATACGAACACCAACTTACAATAGTACTAAACCAAAATACCGAATTGTAGTCGTTATCGGTAGGATTTTCAAGGTTTGCAATTGCAGAAGTAAAGCCACTTTCTTGTAAAGCACCTGCAACAGCAGTAAAAACTGCAAGCATTCCAATTAAACCATAATCGGCATTGGAAAGTAAACGAGCCAACAAAATACCAATAAGTACATTTAAAATTTGCATTGTACCATTGTTCAATGCTCCCCAGAAAAGACCTTTTGCCGTTTTTTCTTTTAAAGTTTGTTCTGCCATCTTACTATAATTTTGGTTAAACAATGTGCTTGTTAGTATAGCTTGTCAGCATCTTTCTATAGTTTTTATATTTTGCTATAAAACATTTTTACATCGTTTTCAATACATTCAGGAACCAATCCTTTTATAGTTTCTCCCTTTTTTATACGTTGACGAATATCGGTGCTGCTTATATTAATAAGCGGAATGTTTAGTAAGGTTACATTTTTAGTAGAAAATAAATTGCATTTTTCTGTACTCTCGCTACATGTTCTCGGATAAACGGCAATACTATAGTTTTCTAAAATGTCGTTTGCGTGATACCATTTATTAAACGCTAACCAATTGTCGCCACCTATCAAAAGAATAAATTTATTGGCAGGAAAATCAGAAGAAAGTTGTTGTAAAGTGTTCCAAGTATACGATGGCTTTGGTAAACTAAACTCGTAGTTACAAGCAATCATATACTTTTTATTCTTTAAAGCCTTCTCAACTAATTGGAAGCGTAGAGTATCGTTAAGCAATTTATTATTTATTTTAAAAGGATTTTGTGGTGAAACCATAAACCAAACTTCGTCTAATTCAAGTTCCTTAAAGAAAATTTCAGCCAGTTTTATGTGGCCGTTATGAATAGGATTAAACGAACCACCGTATATTCCAACCTTCATTGCAGCTTACGATTCTATGAAATGTTTTATAATGTTATAGGTTTCATGCTTCGCTTTCTCCAAATCGTCGTTCACAATAATATAATCGAATTTATTAGCAAATGTCAATTCATGTTCAGCTTTTGCCATTCTATATTCTATAGCCTCTGCCGAATCAGTTTGTCTTCCCACTAAACGTCTGCGAAGTTCGTCGATAGAAGGCGGTTGAATAAACAAACTTAATGCTTTTTCGCCGTAAAACTGTTTTATGTTGCAACCACCTTTCACATCAACATCGAAGATTATATTTTGTCCTTTTGCTATTTGGGTATTAACCTGACTTTTTAAAGTACCATAAAAGCGGTCGGTATAAACTTCTTCGTACTCCAAAAAATCGTTATCGTTTATCTTCTTTTTAAAAGCTTCGGGACAGAGAAATATATATTCTACACCATCTTTCTCTGTGCCGCGTGGTTGTCGTGTAGTACAACTTATAGAGAAAGCTAATTTTAGTTCGGGGTGTTCTTTCATTAACCATTGTACAATGGTACTTTTACCAGCTCCAGATGGTGCTGAGAGAATTATTAGTTTACCTTGCATTTGTTGTTCTTTTACAGTACATTCAGCACTTGTTCTTTTATTTGTTCCAGCTCATCTTTCATTTTAACCACAATATTTTGCATTTCGGCTTGGTTACTTTTTGAGCCAGTTGTATTTATTTCGCGTCCCATTTCTTGAGCAATGAAACCCAATTTTTTTCCAACACCGTGTCCTTTTTCCTGCATTGTTTCGCGGAAATAGTTCAGATGGTTTGCTAAGCGTTGTTTTTCTTCGTTAATATCCAGCTTTTCTATGTAGTAAATTAGTTCTTGTTCTAAGCGATTTCTGTCGTAATCTACTTTTGCAACTTGCTCTAATCCCTCTATAATTTTTTCTTTTATCTTTGGAACACGGCTTTCTTCGTAAGGTTCTATGCTTTTTAGAAGAGCTTCTATGTTATTAATTTTTTCGTGGAACTTACGTTCAAGTGCAGCTCCTTCTTGTTTACGGAAATCTATAAGACATTCTACAGCTTTATTGATAGCTTGTTTTGTAACATTCCACTCGTCTTCCTCAAGAATTTCAATTTCTGTTTTTGTTGTAACGTCGGGTAAATGTAACAATGTAGAAAACCAGTCGTTTGGTTCAGGAATTCCTATTTCTGTAGCAATATTTTTTATTTGCTGATAATAGTTTTTTACCAATTGTACATTAATAGGTGTGGCATCTAAAGCAGCATCTTTTTCTATCCAAAGCGAAAAATCTACTTTGCCACGTTCCAACAAATTAGCAAGAGTTTGCCGTACTTCCATTTCCTTTTCCCTATATAAAGGAGCAATACGAGTTGAAAGATCGAAGTTCTTGCTATTTAGCGATTTTATTTCAACACTTATTTTCTTTTCTTTGTAGGTTACAACAGCCTTGCCGTATCCTGTCATTGATAGTATCATAGTCCTTACATTTTATTATTGCAAAAGTACGAAAAAGAGATGAAAGCACCAAATAGGCATTAAATCCTTTTAAAAAGATACTTAATGGAGCCCAGTGTTATGGTTCTAAACGTGTTATAACCACTGTTTCCATAAATAAAAATCTTGTAAATCGGTGAGCATGTGAAAGAATAATCCAATTCCAATAGGGCGAATCCACCACGGTAGTTTTAGCTTTTCGTAGGGCAATACGCATAAAAGCGCATAAATACAAACCATAAAATAGGAGTGGAGAGGGTGAAAACCTACGCTACAACGGTATGGATTAAACATAGGCGTAGCCAATAAATGGTCTATATCTACAACCATTGTTGCTAACATAATCCAAAACGCCTTTATTCTGTGCTCACGTTTAAAAAATTGTGCAAACAATAAAGGAGAAAGAAAATGTAGCCCGTAGTGTATAATAGCTCTTAATAATGCGATTGACATTGCTTATATTTAATTGTTAGAGATATGCAAATGTAGTTTATTTCTTTATAAATTCCATTGTTTTACTGGAAAGATGCAGTTTATTTATTCTTTTTTTATGTTTCAGGAAAGCATTCCCACGTTATGATAAAGCCTGAATAAGTTTGATATTATGTATTTACTTACAATGTTCGTATAAAGTTGGATACTATTAAAATAATGTAGGTACAACTCTTAAAAGAGCCAATGAACTTGTTATTTTTGTTCTATACAACCATCTGTAAACTAACTTTTATATCATTCTTTGAAGCATCTTTCTGTTGTTTCGTTTAAAACTCTTATCTTTGTAATACGAAAAAAGGTAGAATGAGAGTATTAATTGTAAATACAAGTGAACGAACGGGTGGGGCAGCAGTAGCTGCAAATCGTTTAAAAGATGCATTGAATAAAAATGGAATAGATGCGTCTATGCTTGTTAGAGATAAGTTGAGTAACGATAAAACAGTATTTGCTATTAAAAATAATTGGCGTACAAGATGGAACAAATTGTGGGAACGTTGGTGTGTTTTTTGTCATTTACGTTTTTCAAAGCGAAATCTTTTTGCGATAGATATAGCAAATACAGGAACCGATATTACCCAATTGCCAGAATTTAAGAATGCAGATATTATTCATTTAGCCTGGGTAAATCAAGGTTTTTTATCGCTCAACAATATAGAAAAGATACTAAATTCGGGAAAACCTCTTATATGGACAATGCACGATATATGGCCAGCTACAGCAATTTGCCATATAACATTAGATTGTCGAAAATTTGAAACGCAATGCGAAAAATGTTATTTGTTACCTCTTCCTATTGGGTGTGATATTGCAAAAAGAACGTGGCAACGAAAGGAATTAATAAAAGGACGTTCACACATTATATATATAGCATGCAGTAAATGGCTACAGAACGAAGCTAAAAAGAGCGCATTAATAGGAACGAATGTCATAGAAAGCATTCCAAATCCTATAGATACTAATATCTTTTGCAAAACTAATAAGAACGAAGCACGTAAAAAAATAGGCTTGCCTACCGATAAACGTCTGATACTTTTCGCTTCTCAACGCGTAACAAATAATAATAAAGGTATGAGCTATCTGGTTGAAGCATGCGAGAAAATGGCAAAACAGCATCCAGAAATATTAGTAAATACAGCAGTGGTTGTACTTGGTGGACATGCAGAAGAACTATGTAATAGCTTTAGATTGCCGATGTATCCATTAGGTTACGTGGTTGATACTCAAAAGATAGTAGACGTTTACAATGCTGTAGATGTGTTTGTTACTCCATCTTTATCAGACAATTTGCCCAATACAATTATGGAAGCAATGGCATGTGGCGTTCCTTGCGTTGGTTTTGAAGTAGGAGGAATACCAGAAATGATAGATCATAAGTGCAATGGATATATCGTTCGTCTGAAAGATTCTGCCGATTTAGCCAATGGTATATATTGGGTTTTGAATATTGCCAACTATAATGAGTTGTCTGCTGAAGCGATAAAGAAAGTCAAAGAGAACTATTCGCAAACACGTGTAGCTACACAATATATAGATATTTATAAGAAAGCACTTACTAATTCAAACTATAAACAAAAATGATAACATTTTCTGTAGTAACCATAACATATAATGCTGCCGATGTATTAAAGCCTACACTCGATAGTGTATTACGACAAAGTTTTCCCACAATAGAACATATAATTGTAGATGGGGCATCAACCGATAATACTTTAGCAATAGCAAACGCTTATAAAGAACTATCGGATAGTGCAGAAAATGGGCACATTGTTCGTATAAAGAGTGAGCCAGATAAAGGTCTTTACGATGCAATGAATAAAGGTTTAGCACGTGCAAATGGCGATTATGTAGTATTTTTAAATGCTGGCGACCGTTTTCCTACTGCCGATACAATAGAAAAAGTGGCTTTAGCAGCTGAAGTTGGAGATGGTGAAAAACGTCCGGTTGTAGTGTATGGAGATACAGACATTATAGATGAAAAAGGAAATTTCTTATATCATCGTAGATTACAGCCTCCAGAAAAACTAACTTGGCGTTCGTTTCGTGATGGTATGTTGGTATGTCATCAAGCTTTTTATGCTCGATTAGATATAGCTAAGAAGATTCCCTTTAATACACATTTTCGTTATTCTGCCGATATAGATTGGTGCATAAAAATAATGCGTGAAGGCGAGAAAGAAGGACTGTTATTACGAAATGTTCACGCTGTGATAGCCAATTATTTGGAAGAGGGACAAACAACAAAACATCATCGAGCATCGCTTTATGAGCGTTTTCGAGTTATGTGTAAACATTATGGCGTGTTTCCAACAATAGCAAAACATGCTTGGTTTGTAGTTAGGTTGTTTACAAAAAAGTAATATTATTAGTATTTCTGCGTTATTTCTATAAATCAAACTTTCTGATGATATGAAAATAAAGATTATTTGTACGCTGCTATTCTTCCTGTTTATAGGAATTGGTACACGTATGTGCGCACAGACAAATGCCGTTTTAAACTATCCGATGCCTGCAAAAAAGCAAGTTTCTACACAGAAGCAAAATAAACAATACACAGGAACGGAAGTTAAAAGACATACTTACAATACTATAGACAATAATATCAATACAACTGATACTATATTGCATAAAAAGAATACATCGGAAGAGAAAATAAAGCAAGGACTTAGTACCATTGGAGATGGAATGGAGCTATTTATGGAGCGAGAGTCTGAAGCTATTGGACGAATAGCTGGTAAAGCTGAAAAGAATGGAAAAAAGTTTCTAAAAAAGATAAGCGATGCTGGTAAAAGATTTGGAAATAAAGTAGGAACGACACTTAATAATGCGAGTGATGCAGTATCCGATCGCCAGATAAATAAGAAGAAATAGTAGCATTTAGTATATTCCTTTGGTATTATTAGATATTTTAGGTACTTTTGTACAATGGTAGTAACATTGCTTTTGCATACGTTCGTTATTCTACAATGCACTTATGAACTCACAAGAAGATAAGAAACCAACATACACTAAAATTGTTGCAATTTGTGCTGGAGTACTTTTCTTTGGCTCAATATTGCTTTCAGTGCTTATGGCTACACGTACAATGGCACCACCACGCAAGTATGAAGTAGATATGGCGGGAACAGTAATAGGCGTAGATACCACATCGAAGATACCAGTATTAACAAAAGAAGAAGCGAAAGAAGTAGAAGTAAAAGAAAATAAGAAGGTAGATTATGTTGAGACAGAAGATGCTAATAGCAATGTAAAAGGTATTCCAGAACCTGATCCAATTAATGTTTCAGCTACGCCACCACCTTCAACAAAAGAAGAATCAAACGATAATAGCACTACATCGTCTGATATTAAAACACCTAAGGTAGAACCAATAGAATGACGAAAATAAGTGTTTTTACTTTGAAAATACTTAAACTCGCTTAAAATAAGCTAAAGCTTTCTTACTTCTATAGCTATCTGCAACAAAATGAATATCTTTGTACAATAAGCAGGCATAATGTGTCTGCGCTTGCTGAATGTAGCAAGTTGATTTTTAAAAAGTATAAATAAAAAACTATTAGTAATATGAAAAAGACCATTTTAGTATTAACCTTGTGTGCAGGCGCACTGTTAATGACAGGCTGTGCTAGCAAGAAAGATTTGCAAAACTGCCAATCAGAAAATCAACGATTAACGAGTGAATATCAGAATGCAAAGGAAACAATTGCAGCAAATAATGCTAGAATTAGAAGCTTAGAAGACCAATTGGCACAGGCAAAGGCTAGTGCTGCAGCATTGCAAGGTAGTCTTGATAAGAGTTTGAATAATGCAAATTCAAACAATATCAATATATCTAAGTTGGTAGACCAAATAAATGAGAGTAACCAATATATCAGACATCTTGTGGAAGTAAAAACGAAGAGCGACTCTCTTAATCTTGTTCTTACCAACAATCTTACTCGGAGCCTTAGCAAAGAAGAACTTAAAGAAGTTGATGTTCAAGTGTTGAAAGGTGTAGTCTATATATCTTTGGCAGACAATATGCTTTATAAGAGTGGTTCGTACGAAGTAAACGATAGAGCAGAACAAACACTTAGCAAGATTGCAAAGATTATTACCGATTACAGAGATTATGATGTCTTGATAGAAGGTAACACCGATAATGTACCTGTAAACACACAAAGTGCACAGATGAAGAATATTCGTAACAATTGGGATCTCTCTTGTTTGCGCGCATCATCAGTAGCACAATACTTGCAAAATCATTTCGGTGTAGACCCAAAACGTTTAACTGCAGGCGGTCGTGGCGAGTTTAATCCTATTGCAACCAACGATACAGAACTTGGAAAGCAACGTAATCGTCGTACACAAATTATAATTACTCCTAAGCTTGACCAGTTTATGGACCTTATCGGTAAGGCTCCAGAGTCTGCTGAGAAATAGAATTAATTTGGTTTAACAATAGATAGAATTTCAAAATCTCCTGCAAATCTATCTCACATTTAAATTATATAGGCGATTGATGAAACGCTATACCATTGTTGCATTGTGTTGCTATGTAATTTACTATGCGGGTAAAACGGTTGGCGAAGCAACTTATTATTTGCTACATTAGGATTGAGAAAAATCTATCAATAGAAAAGTCTTCAAATGTGCAATATGCAATATTTGAAGACTTTTTTTATAGTCGTTTTATTTGTTCTTACCTCATCTTTCTCTGTTTCCGCTCATAGTTTTGCTTCTTTGTTGAGGCTTGTTCTAACAGTTGATAAAGTTATCTTCAATAAGTTTTTCAAAGCCATTGGCAAGCGTTTGCTTTTCTTCAGTGTCGTAGTCAAAGAGTATAACCTCGCCATTCGGCGCTATTGCTATTGGATTACCTGCTCCGTCATCAGAGAAAACAAGACAATTATTTATTTCGGGGAAGAGATTTGCCGTATTAAAAAGATTCCGCGCATTCATCGTTAGGTCAATAATAGTTTCTTTCCCTATTGATGTTCCGTTCTTAAAAGCATAAATAGCTATGCCTGCATACGCACCTCCGAAATTCAAGATAAACTCTTTATAGTCGTTATCTATTGTTAAGTGAAGTTCTTTTTCGGCATTTTCAATTTCTTCGTTGGTAGCGGCAACGCCCAATAGAGTTGGATTTTCTTTAAAGAAGGCGCTCAATTTCTTAATAATGCTTTGCTTCATATTTTTATTTATAGTTCTCTGATTCGCTTTGAATATCTTTAACCATATCTGTCATAGATACATTCAGTCCATAACCGTTGGCAACTGGAAACACCAAAGCATTACTAACGTTGTTTGCTTGTAGCTTTTTTATAATTGTTTCTAGAAATTCGTTAATCTCAAAACTTTTATACGAAACACCTTTCATTCCCCTTATGTTTGTTGCATAGTGTTCAGCAAAGTCTTTAAACGGAAACAATAGTATATAGAGCTTGCCGTTCTTTGCTTCGTTCAGCACGATATAATCGTCTTCATAAAGCGTCCATACTTGTTCCCAATCGCATATTCGTTTTAGAAAGTAGTTGTAACGTTTCTCTGGCGATAGTGCTGTTACAGCTTCAAGTTCTTGTTTAGATACTTTCATTGTTTCTTTAGTTTAATACAAATTATGGTATATTGACGTAATGTTCTCTAATGTCTGCATCGTCAGAGTGTGCACATTTTACTTTCAAATCTATTGGCAAGTCATTTCGAAGACAGATTGCAACTTTGCAAGCCTTGTCTCCTTGCTCATAAATCAAGCGCATCAATCTTTCGTCTAAACCGTTCTTTTCTGCAATTTCTGCGAGAATGCTATAGGCTAAGTCGTTTAATGGCTTCTTCAGCAATTCAGTAACGATAAGTTCAAAGTCGGGTATTTGAATGTCCAGGTGTAGAGATATATTTGTCGAAGTATCCCATACGTTGCTCAATTCTTCGAAGTTACAGAGTATTTTCTCCTTATTTATATATAATATATCCATTTGAACGATTTATTATATTTGTATATGACACTTTCGATTACTTGAAATTATTTCTTAGCTCCAGCAACAGTTCGGTTGTTACTTTACTGAAAGGAATATACTCTTTCACTAAGTATGAGTTGTCGGGTATATCCTTTTCAGGATCTCCTCTGTACACATAGCTTTCACCATAGCGATGCAATACAAACTCTTTTCTTTTTGTGTCGTATCGGAATGTAGTGTAAGTTAATACGAAATAGAACCCTGCACAGTACGAATCTTCTACTGTAAAGTAGTGTCCTTTAACTTTTATATCGCGGAAGCCATCGGCTGGACAGTTATCGTCTATGGTAAATGTGTTAAAACGTGATACCTCTTTACCATTCTTCAGCAATATAATAGCAACAGAATTGCCCAATATAGTATCGTTATTTTCCTTTTCGTTGCCTCCCACTTCTATGGAATATACTTCTCCCTTGCCAAAATTCATTTTACATTGAGGCGAATACTCATATTGTGCTAAAGCTGGTAAGATGTTATAACAGATAGCTAATAACGATAAAAGAATAAATTTCTTCATCTCTTGTTGCATGTCTATAGTTGGTTTTTATATCTATATGTTGATGGAGAACAATAAGTAAATAACAGTTGCAAATATACGAAATATTATTTGGACTGGTTTTGCTTGGTATAAAAAAATGTAGAGTGAAATATTAAATACATAAATATGAGATAATAAGAACGGCATTTGGAGAACGAACAATGAATATTTCTGTAAAACCATCTAAGCAACATCAAATTAGTTAAGACTTTATGTAGCAAGAATATACAATTTTTGTGCAATATAAGAGCCTCTTTGCGTATTTTCGTTGATTTATATCAATATTTATCTTTTTTAGGCAAAACAATCTTTGAAATATTTGCAGGAAGTTTAATTTATGCGTACCTTTGCATTGTCAAAAGGTTAATAGATTGTTTAGGTTAGTAGTAATAGATTTAGGTTTTTAGTTATTTTTTAAAGGTAAAAGTTTAACAGGTTGTAATAAAGGGTATCAGGAAATCGTGAGATTTTCTCTATTCATAGACTATAACAATTTAGTTAAACAACATAAATACGGAAGCTCGTTGAGAGTTTCCGTATTTGTTTTATATATCGGTTATAGAATTTTCTTATTCTTCGTACATACATATTTAATAAATGTTGTGGCTTTGCTTAATTTGATATTTGGGTTTGCAACACAACAATAGCCGAACTTTGCAGTATGGCTAAATTCGGCGTTATACATTGTTGGTTAGGCTTTTACAATAATACTTAAATAGCAACATAACATAATAAGAGAATTCATACAGTTCAACAAAAGAAATATTTTTTAGGTGTTACAATATAGCCTCATACAGGTTGTAGTTTTTTATGATATCTAATTTGCAACTTACAGATATCTGAGACGATCGTTACAGATATCTAAGACGATCGTTTCAGATATCTAAAACAAAGGCAACTATATTCTACATACTTTTATCAACATAAGAAAAGTTTTAATTGCTTGCTGGTTAGGCAGTAAGCACTGTTTATAATTTAAGTGCTACAGTTTACCCCAAATCACTCATTAGAACCTAAACAAATTTTGTTTTATTATCGAGCAGATTGCCAGTTGCTGCAATGCAGGCGTAGCGGATTATGTAAAGTTAAAAAGACAGACAAGATACCGATAAGAAAATAAAAAATGTTAGGAAACAATACCATAGTGATAAGAACTATATATATTGTAGTCTAATGACCAATTTTGGTTTAATAGTCGTTTTGGCTTTGCATTAGTTTTTTTAGACCAAATAAATACAGTAACTAAATTTGCTAACTATCCTAAAAAAGGAAGTTTTTTCTTGTTCTTTCTTCGATTAAAGTGTATCTTTGCAAAAGAAAATCTTATAAATAAGAGGTATACTAATTATATTTAGCACCTCTATGATACACACCTAATTACATAAAACGAATATGATTCTATTTTTCTTGGCTTCTTACGATACAGTAATTGCTACTGAAATCGACCATAATCCAACAAAGGAAGAGATTGAAAAGTTGAGTTGGCTTTACGGCAATGCAAAGTTAATAAACGACAAGCAACTGTCGGGTTACTATCTTGGGCCACGTCGCGAAATGATAACCCCATGGAGTACGAATGCCGTTGAAATAACTCAGAACATGGGTATCAACGGCATTTCGCGTATAGAAGAATACTTCCCCGCACAGTCTATGGAGGCAAATCCAGATAGAATGATATTCAGAAACTACGATGGATTAAATCAAGACATTTTTACTGTAGACATTCAGCCAGCCGACATAAAATTTATTGATAACTTAGAAAAGTTTAACGAAGAAGAGGGATTGGCACTGTCGCCAGAAGAAATAGAATATTTAAATAAGGTAGAGAAGCAAAACAACCGTCCATTAACCGATTCAGAAGTATTTGGTTTTGCACAAATCAACTCCGAACACTGCCGTCATAAAATATTCGGAGGAGAGTTTGTTGTAGATGGTAAGAAAATGGAAAGCAGCCTTTTCAACCTTATAAAGAAGACTACAAAAGAAAATCCGGGCAAAATTTTGTCTGCATATAAAGATAATGTAGCTTTTGCCGAAGGTCCAGAAATAGAACAATTTGCTCCAGAGAACCAAAGCACATCAGACTATTTTAAGATAAAAAACATAGAGAGTGTAATCTCGTTAAAAGCCGAAACTCACAATTTTCCCACCACAGTAGAGCCTTTTAATGGCGCTGCAACGGGTACGGGTGGCGAAATTCGCGACCGTATGGGTGGTGGCGTAGGTTCTTGGCCAATTGCTGGAACTGCAGTTTATATGACGGCATACCCACGATTGAAAGACGAAAATGGAAAGACACCAGCTTTACGCGATTGGGAAGACATTCTGCCAGTGCGTAAATGGCTGTATCAAACACCTCAACAAATACTTACAAAAGCTTCTAATGGAGCAAGCGATTTTGGTAATAAGTTTGGGCAACCATTGATTGCAGGTTCTGTTTTGACTTTCGAACATCAAGAAAATGGTGAAAAATATGCTTACGATAAAGTTGTAATGCTTGCTGGAGGAGTAGGCTACGGAACAAAGCGCGACTGTTTAAAGAAAGAACCACAGCCAGGAAATAAAGTAGTTGTGGTGGGTGGCGATAACTATCGCATAGGACTTGGTGGAGGCTCTGTTTCATCGGTAGATACAGGTAGATATTCAAACGGAATAGAATTGAATGCAATTCAGCGTGCCAATCCAGAAATGCAGAAGCGTGCTTATAATCTTGTTCGTGCATTGGTAGAAGAAAACGAAAATCCGGTTGTTTCTATTCACGACCACGGTTCGGCAGGACATTTGAACTGTTTGAGCGAATTAGTGGAAGACTGCGGAGGCAAAATAGAAATGGATAAATTGCCTATTGGCGATAAAACATTAAGCGCAAAGGAAATTATAGCAAACGAATCGCAAGAACGTATGGGCTTGTTGATAGACGAAAAACATCTAGACCACGTTTGCCGTATAGCTGAACGCGAACGCGCTCCGATGTATGTAGTAGGCGAAACTACAGGCGATGCACACTTCTCGTTTGTTCAGAAAGATGGTGTGAAACCATTTGATCTTGATGTAGCGCAGATGTTCGGACATTCGCCAAAAACTATAATGAAAGACGAAACAGTAGAGCGCAAGTACGCTGACGTTACTTACAATATAGAAAAGATAGACGATTACGTTGCACGTGTGCTACAATTGGAAGCCGTTGCTTGTAAAGATTGGCTAACAAATAAGGTAGACCGCTCAGTTACAGGACGCATAGCACGCCAGCAATGTCAAGGACAAGTGCAATTGCCACTATCCGATTGTGGAGTAGTAGCTCTCGACTATCGTGGCTATAAAGGTATAGCAACAGCCATTGGACACGCTCCACAGGCTGGATTGGCATCGCCAGAAGCAGGGTCGGTACTATCTGTAGCAGAAGCCTTAACCAATATAGTATGGGCTCCGCTTGCTGAAGGAATGGATAGTATTAGTCTTTCTGCAAACTGGATGTGGCCTTGTCGTGCACAAAAAGGAGAAGATGCACGCCTTTATAGTGCAGTGAAAGCATTGTCAGACTTCTGTTGTGCCATTGGTGTTAATGTGCCAACAGGTAAAGATTCGCTATCGCTCACACAACAATATCCTAACGGTGAGAAGATTGTTTCGCCAGGAACAGTTATCGTTTCAAGTGGAGCAGAGGTGGGCAACGTGCGTAAGGTGGTTTCGCCAGTGTTAGTAAATAACAAGAAAACACGCTTATACCATATCGACTTCAGTTTCGATGAACAGCGTTTGGGTGGCTCTGCCTTTGCACAAAGTTTAGGAAAGGTTGGCTCTGACGTTCCTACTGTAAAAGAACCACGCTACTTCTGCGATTGTTTCGATGCTATTCAAGAGATGATTCAACGTGGTTGGATACTTGCTGGACATGATATTTCGGCTGGTGGTATGATAACAACACTGCTCGAGATGACCTTTGCAAATCCTGAAGGCGGATTGAATATTAATTTGCACGATATGCAAGGCGACGACATTGTGCGTAAGTTATTTGCAGAAAATCCTGGTGTTATTATTCAAGTTGCCGATGAACACAACGATGAGGTAAAGGCATTCTTAGAAGATAATTGTATTGGTTTCGCACGTATTGGTAATCCAAATACTAAGAATAGAATGCTAACCATTACTGACGGAAGTTGGAAACACGAATTTGATATTGATGCTTTACGTGAGAAATGGTATGAAACATCTTATTTGTTAGACCGTAAACAAACAGCAAACGAATTAGCAGAGAAACGCCACAACAACTATAAGGTACAGCCTATTGAAATGAAATTCAATGCAGACTTTACTGGTACGTTGCAACAGTATGGCTTAAATCCAAACCGTTGGAAAGATAATGCACCTATAACACATCAAACTCCAAAGGCTGCAATTATTCGTGAGAAAGGAACAAACGGCGACCGCGAAATGGCATATAGTCTTTATCTCGCAGGCTTCGAGGTGAAAGATGTTACAATGACCGACCTTATCTCTGGGCGCGAAACACTTGAAGAAGTAAATATGATAGTGTTCTGTGGTGGCTTCTCTAATTCAGATGTACTCGGTTCTGCTAAAGGTTGGGCGGGAGCTTTCCTCTATAATCCAAAGGCAAAACAAGCTCTCGACAAGTTCTATGCCCGTAAAGATACACTCTCACTTGGTATTTGTAATGGTTGTCAGCTTATGGTAGAACTGAACTTAATTAATCCAGAGCATAAGCATCGAGCACAACTGGTGCATAATGATAGTCATAAGTTTGAGAGTGCTTATTTAGGACTGAACATTCCAGAGAATAAGAGTGTAATGTTTGGCTCGCTTAGCGGTAATAAACTTGGCATTTGGGTGGCACACGGAGAAGGTAAGTTTATGCTTCCAGAGCCTGAAGACCGTTATAATATTGTGGCAAAATACAATTATGCACAATATCCTGGTAATCCGAATGGCTCTAATTATAATGTGGCAGGTATTTGCTCAAACGATGGTAGACACCTTGCAATGATGCCTCATTTAGAGCGTTCAATCTTTCCATGGCAACAAGGTTGGTATCCTATGGAACATCGTAACGACGAGGTTACTCCATGGATAGAAGCATTTGTGAATGCTCGCAAATGGGTAGAAGAACATCTTCATTAAGTCGGAAGAGCGAATACTAATTTTATTTAGTGTATTGCTAAAGCGTGAAAACGCACTTTTCGACGAGTGAGAATCGAACGATAAGAATAATAAATGTTAGACAACAAAAACAAAGAACTTAACAATGCAAGCCTATCTTCTTCTGAAAAAGAAGAGAATGGGCTTGCCATTTATTGGAATGCCTTTAAAACATTCTTTAAAATAGGAGCCTTTACACTTGGCGGAGGCTATGCTATGATTTCTATTATAGAGAGTGAAGTTGTAGATAAGCAAAAATGGATAAGTAAAGAAGACTTTGTAGACCTTATAGCGGTTGCTCAAAGCTGTCCGGGTGTATTTGCTATTAATATAAGTACCTTCGTTGGATACAAAATCCGAAAGACTCCTGGTGCATTGTGCACCAGTTTGGGTACAGCACTTCCTTCTTTCCTTATAATACTTCTTATTGCTATGTTCTTTCATCATTTTATGGACATAGCTTGGGTAGCGGCAATGTTTCGTGGCATTCGTCCAGCAGTTGTTGCATTAATAGCTGTGCCAACGTTTAGCCTTGCGAAGAGTGCTAAGATAACTCTCGCTAACTGTTGGATACCAATTCTCACAGCTTTGCTTATTGCTTATTTAGGAGTGAACCCTATATATGTGCTTATTGCAGCCGCTATTGGTGGCTATTTATATGGTAAATTTATTGTTCCAACCGAATAGCGATGATAATATTTCTGCAACTCTTTTATACATTCTTTGTTATAGGATTGTTTGGATTTGGTGGAGGTTATGGAATGCTTTCGCTTATTCAAACAGAAACTGTAATGCATCATCATTGGTTGTCGTCTGCCGAATTTACCAACATTGTGGCTATATCGCAAATGACACCTGGCCCTATTGGCATTAACTCGGCTACATATTGTGGCTACGCTGCTGTGCACAATATGGGACTATCCAACACAATGGCTATATTTGGTAGCATTACCGCCACGTCTGCTTTAGTGTTACCTTCGCTTATTTTGATGCTACTTATCAGCAAGATGTTTCTTAAATATATGAAGACACCTGCTGTTCAATCTATATTTATGGGATTGCGCCCAGTAGTGGTTGGCTTGTTGGCTGCTGCTACTTTGTTGCTTTGCAATGCCGAAAACTTCTCGCTGCCAAGTATAAATGTGTGGCAATTTTCTATTAGTATAGGTTTGTTTATTGCAACTTTTATTGGAACTATGTGGTTAAAGATAAATCCAATTAGAATGATTTGTTATGCTGCAGTAGCGGGAATGTTACTTCTGTATTAGCCTCTTAAAACACATTAATATTTTATAGATACGATATAACTCAAACTGAAGAATAAATACAAGAAAAATTATGTTTAAACTAAAACAAGTACTGCTTTTAGTAGCTCTAAGCGTTGCTTTAGCTGTATACGCACAAGGTCCTAATGGTACAGGAACGTACTATAAAGGTGCAGATGGATTCTCTGGTAAAACTTTAAAAACAAAGTTGTATCATATAGTGGGAAAACTGCACACTACTGATTATAACGGATTGTGGCAAACTTACGAAACAACAGATAAGCGTCCAGATGGCAAATTGTGGGATATGTATTCTAAAGTAACAAGCTACGAAATTGGTAGTTCTTCGCAGGGGCACCCTTCTGGTCGTGAAGGCGATGGTTATAATCGTGAACATTCCGTACCAAAGAGCTGGTTTAACAAGCAAACTCCAATGCACAACGATGCATTCCATGTGGTTCCGTCAGATACGTATGTAAATAGCGTGCGAGGAGATTTACCTTATGGCGAAAACAATGGTGAAATGTTTAAGGGACAAGGCAACTTTGCAAAGAAAGGAAAATGCACCACTGCTGGTTATACTGGAACTGTGTTCGAACCTGCCGATGAATATAAAGGCGACTTTGCACGTATATACTTCTATATGGCTACAGCTTACGAAGCTGCCATTGCCAATTGGAAATCACCCATAATGAGTGGCGACGAATATAAGCCATACGTAAAGTGGCAAATGGATATGCTGTTGCGTTGGGCTAAAGAAGACCCAGTGAGCCAAAAAGAAATTCTGCGCAACGAAGCTGTTTATAAAGTTCAAGGAAACCGCAACCCTTATGTAGACTATCCCGGATTAGAAGAATATGTTTGGGGAAACAAGGTAAACGATAAGTTTAGCTACGACCATTACGTTAGCCCGAACCCAGCAAACCCTACCGATATAGGTGGCGTTTATCCAGGACATAATGGCGAAAATCCAACAGAACCTGTTAATCCAGAAAATTCTACCGATAAATATGTGTTTAAAAAAATAACCAAAAGTAGCGAACTACAGCCCGAAACACAATATATTATTGTATGCGAACAAGCAAACACAGCACTAAGCAAGGCTGATGGAACGAAAACATCAAGCTTTTATGCGCCTGCAAATGTAGAAATAAACAACTCTACCATAACAACCGCAGTTGATGGAAACAACACCCCGCACCAAATAACCATAAGCGGAACAGATGGCGCATACACATTATACGATGTTGCTGGAAAGGTTTACCTTATAAGTAAAACAAAAAAGAATGTGTTAGAAGGCGTAACAAACAAATCGGCATCGTGGACCATTACTTTCTCTAACGATGGAAATGCCGAAATAAAGTCGAACTTATCCGACAACCGTTCCATATTCTATAACACACAAATGGCACGTTTTGCTACTTACACCACAACCACACAGAAACCAGTGCAACTATACAAATTTGTTAAAGTTGTAACCGGCATAACAAATGTAGAAAACAATACACATAAAAACACATCGGGCGTTTATACGCTCTATGGACAAAAAATAAGTAACAAAGCCGAAACATCTCATTTACCCAAAGGCGTATATGTTGTAAATGGAAAAAAAGTGCTTGTAAAATAAAATATACAACAATATCTCTTATACGAGCCGTACAGCTATAGTGGCACAAAGCAAAATAAGTGTTTTAACTTTGAAACCACTATAGCCATACGGCTTTTTTCATTAAAACACAGATGAATATTAATAAGAAATGAAGAGAAATATAATTAGTTTTTTCAATTTCTTATTATTATTTTGAGCATAACCAGCATGTCTCACTTTTAATATAAGAAAACAAGAGAGAATAAGCGTAAAAGAAAGATAAAGTGGAAAATATTTTGCAATAAATTTGAACGTAACGTTTTTTTCTTTTATATTTGTAGCAACTTTAGTCCATAGTGTATTTCTCTATTTTTTAATATAGAGTTTCCTACATTAACTTATAAACAATTGTAACTTCGCTAATTGATGAAATTCATTACTATCATATTGTTCTATTTGTGCTTGTGTACCATCTGTGATGCACAAGTTAAATTTATAGGTAGCGTAAAATTACATAATGGAAGTCCTGTTGAAAATGCCATTATTATAGCTAAAATTCCATCAGAAAAAGGAGAACGTATTGTTGCCAATACAAGAACCGATGAACAAGGACACTATGCTTTTACACTTTCAAATAGCAGTCCGCAAATTGTTTTATATATTTCCAACTTCAATATCAAACCCATTCGAAAGGAAATAGCCAATATTTCTCAAACTTTAGACTTTGTTGCAGAATCGCAAAGCATAGAATTAGAGGAAGTATATGTAAAACCGACGATTATAAATGCCAAAGGCGATACGCTGACTTATCATCTTTCTCATTTTAGAGATAAAAATGACAGAAAGCTCCGAGAAACCTTAGAACGTTTACCAGGAATTACCATAAACGATGCAGGAAGAGTATTATATAATGGTAGGGAAATTACAGAATTTCAGATAGAAGGGGGCAATCTTTTTGAGGGAAAATATTCTATAGCACTTGAACGTATAGACCCAAAAGATATTATTGCAGTAGACATAATGCAACACCATCAGCCCATACGTGCTTTGCAGGGTAGCCGTATTACAGATGATGTAGCACTTAATGTGAAACTTTCTCCAAATTCAAAAAACACTTTGACTGGAAAAATGGAAGTTGGTGGTGGTTATAGAGAAGGCAACAAAGATAATTTAGCTTATACCGCACGATTATATGGAGGTTTATTTAATGCCAAACATCAAATTTTTGTCACTGCTTCGGCAAATAATAGCGGCGAACAATTAAGAGATATTTATGCCGTGCCTTTAACTTCGCTATCCAGTAATTTACTTTCTTCTCCCACACCACAAAGTAGTATGCTCAACAAGAATGATTATATGACAAATAAGAGTGAGGCGTTGTCAATAAACGGACTATACAATAAAACTCCTGATTCCAAATGGAATTATGCAATAATAGCAATGAACGAAAATACCGAAGGGTGCGCAAGTATGGAATATACTTATCATATTAATCAACAAGAGAAAACGCATAAACGAAGTTTTGAATTTGGAAATAATTACCGAAATATAGATTTCCTTCTTAAATACGAACAAAATAAATCGCGATATTTTTTTATGAACAAATTGGTTGGAACTTGTAATAGAGAGTTGCCATTCGTGAAACAACTTATACAAGCTGCACAACTTGACGAAAGTCTCAACCAAAGAGAATTTGCACTTGATAATAAATTAAGGTTAATATACAAATGGAACGAAGTAAATGGACTGGATACGCAGTTCAACTTACAATTTACCAATAGTCGTGAGCTGCTCTTTTTAGCACAAGAAGCGAGAATCAACTCTTTGCCACAGCCCACAGTACGGCAAGAAGTAAAGCAAAAATTCTATTACGCAGAACTGCGACAAGAGATGCTTTCTACAATCAGACTTGGCAATTGTACATTCGACCCTTATTGGTTTGGCATTGCTGATAAAAATATGCTATCTACTGCATTGTATTCTTCAGGTTTATTTTCTCCAGAAAGTAGTTTTGCTTTAAGTGACGATATGCATTATAACCGTGCGAAAGCTGGATTTGGTTTATCGTTTCAGTCGGTTATGGCTCATTTTCGAATCTATGGATATATTCCGTTAGTTTATTCACATATCTCCGTATACTCTCCTTATATCACCCCCAAAAAACATTCACTACATATCCTTCCGAATTTAACGATAGAACGCTCTTTGTTATCTCATATTTCGCTGCAATTACAATGGTCTAGAGAGGTTCACGACAATAAACCAGAAGATTTTTTACAAGCTTTTATTATCCGTAACAGCTACGAGCAGACTCGTGCAAATATAAACGATATAACTTCAACAAATAATCATTATCTTTCAGCAAAAATCAATTATGCCAACGCTTTCAAATTACTCTTTGGTAATTTACGCATAAACTATAATTATCTGAACAGCGATATGATGACAAATAAAGTGGTAAAGGATAACCACATAGCACTTTATCTTATTCCACTGAATTTTAATACCCATTCATTGAGTTTAAGTGGCGAGTTATCGAAAGCTTTTTATTGGAAGAAAACAAACGTGGGTTTGAAAGTAAGTCATACACGGTTTTCTTCTTCACAAATGCTAAATGATATTAGTTATCCCTTTCAGATCAATGAAAGCAGTTTCTCTCTGAAGGGAGGTATTACGCCTGTAAAAGGTTTGCTCACCGAAATTCAGATGTTTATCAACCGAAGCTGTATGTCAGAACCCACCAATAAAAATACCGACATTGTTACAACTCGTGCAATGTTAATAGGGAAGATAATGGCAACGTTCAGAAAATGGAGTATTTCCTGCAACACCTTATATTCGCAGCAAGACCATACACATACTTTTCTCGCAAATGCGAAATTGTATTATAAGACAAAATTAGTTGAATGGAGTTTAAACCTTCGTAATCTGTTCAACGCACAACAACTGAATATCGTTTCAGTTAATGCACAAGAGCAGCAGCGCAACACATTCTTTCTTGTGCCACGCAGTATGATTCTTTCATTAAAGTTCAACCTATAAACTTATTAGATAATATGAAACCTTCTTTTAAAAACCTTGCACGTAGAGGAATTCTATTTCTTTTCCTAATTGGTTTGTCAGAAATCTCCTTCTCACAAGCATTTGTGTTTGGCAATTCTCCTTCGTTTACGGAATTAAACATGAAAAATAAAAAACCGCTTGATAGAGTACTCTTAGAAGTGCGTTACCAATTCACATGGACTTATGCTAACAATTCGCAGCCACATACAGAACAACGAACTTTATTAATTGGGCGCAACCATATCTATTCACGTAACGAAGCACTCTATCAAAATGATTCTGTAGCAACATCACTCATTGCTAAAGGTGCAAAAGGAGTACCGCTCTATTCTAACCCTACTATTCCATACGAAGTTTGGACAAATATACAAGCAAAGACAGTAGAAATAGGTTATCGAGTACCTTTCGACAATCTAATTATATCGTTTATCCAACCAGCCAATGAATTACAATGGAGTTTCTTCGAAGATGAAAAACAAAAAATTTTAGGTTATGTTTGCTCAAAAGCAACAACAACCTATCGTGGCAAAAACGTAGTTGCATGGTTTTCTGAAGAACTTCCATACGATGCTGGTCCTTATTGTTTTATGGGATTACCTGGATTGATTATGAAAATTGAATTAGAAGGCGCAAGTTGGCAAGCAATAGGAATTAGAAAAGGTAAAAATTACGAACAAATTTATACATTTGCACGTCCACGGCAAAAAATGACACGCGAAAAAGCCATTAGTTTTCTTACCAACCTTTACAACGATCCTGTAGCAACTTATAGTGCACTTGGTGTAGAATGTAGTTCTACTGAAAAGCCAGACCAAATACTTACTTCGGGAAGTATTAAGTGGGAAATACCTAATTTAATGAAAATGGAGCGATGAGTCTGAAGATGATGACTATTGATAAATTGAGATTTAAATGTTTTTATCTTCCTATTTGTAACGGGAAATGTTCATGGTACCAATTAAAAAACAAATATAAAGGAGGAAAATTTAACCTGTGTCAATGCCTTTTAAAAGCACCAGGTATGAGAAATAAAATACTAGAGAAATACTATGATCATATTACAAAATAAAATTATAATCACATTATTAGTCCTTTTGGGGACTTCGGGAGTGTGTTTTGCTCAATCCAATTCTTCACTATCTGGAAAAGTCATTGACGATAAAGGAAATACTTTATCTGGAGCATATATAGATATGTTTTTATCATCAGAGACCTCAGAACCTATTGCGACTGTTATATCTGATAGTCTTGGCGAGTTTCATTTATCTACAGAAAAGAAAATTAAACTTATTAGAGCTCAGTATATTGGATATGACAAGGTGCTACTGAAAGCTCCTTTTGCAGATTCATTAATTATTAAAATGGAATCTATGCCTTTGGAACTAAAGGAAGTAGCAATTACTGGAAAAACTCCGAATAAAATAACAACTAACGGAATTAAGTTTACTCCCACTCAAATGCAAAGACAATTGCCTAATATTAGTCATTATATTTCACAATTGCCTTTTGTTGAAAAATCTGGTGATAGTTTTGTTGTCGTTGGTAAAGGAAGAGCTGTCTTCTACATTGATAATCGGCGAATAGAAGATTTGAAAGAGCTGAAGGAACTAAAAATGGATGAACTTCAATCGGTAGAAGTAATTCCTAATCCTGGAATAATGTACGATTCTGATATAAAAGCTGTAATAAAAATCAAAACGAAAAAGAAGAATACTGGAATGGGCTTTGAACTAACCAGTGGTATTATTCACAGTGAACGTACTGAATTATGGAATCAAGGAGATTTCTCGTACAATACTCCTACTCTTTGTTTACAAACTTCATTGGTTTATGATTACGATCCAACATTTGCACACCTTGAGATTGAACAACTAATGAGAAAAGAGCATACTTCATCAGTTTATTACAATAGTACGGAAAAACAAATATTTAGAAATCTACAGTTTCGTAATAGCTTAATATATACGCCTAATAAAAATAATAGCTTTGGAGTCTCTATGAGTTATGGACATTCCAATTGGACTACAGATGTAGATAATGGATTACATTACACAGATGATATAAATAATATGGAATATGGACAAAAATCACATTCAACAAGTCCAAATCATAAGTGGGTAGGGAACTTGTTTTATAATTATTCTAATAAAAAAATAGAGTTCTTTTTCAATACAGATATTTACAGAGGAATTGGTTCAAGGAATATGACTTCAATTAGTTCCAATCATACAGTAGAACCAGATGTTGATACACGTTCGGAAGATAGTAACTTCCTTTGTTATTTCCAAGCATTAGGGAGCTATAATATTTCTGAATTTATTAAATTTCAAATAGGTGCAGACTATGCTCATACATCTGTTTTACAAGCATATAATGTTAATAGTGCTCATGCTGTTTTAAAACCATTTGACATTAAAACTTACCAACATCGTTATGCTGAGTATGCTTCTTTGAATTATGCTATTACTAACTTTGCCTTTTCTTTGGGACTTCGACACGAAACATTGTCTATAAATAGAGAAGATGATGTAAAGAAAGGACGTAACAAACTCTTTTCAATTTCAAAACTATATCCGTCAGCATCTGTAACTATGACAAAGGGAGCTTTTCAATCTCAACTATCTTATTCTTTGAAAACAGAATATCCCACGTATAACCAGTTATGTGCAGGGTTGAGTTATAGTTCTCCTTATCTGTATGAAAGTGGTAATCCTGATTTGTGTCCAGAAACACGACATGAATTATCCTTTCTTGGGAAGTTTTTGAATAGCTCACTGATGCTCAATTATACGGCGATTCGTGATGAAATTATTCAGGTTCCTACACTTTATTCTGATAATATAATGTTATATAGACCAGAAAACACAGGAATAAACAAATATCTTTCATTGTCGGTTGGGCAGCAAATAAATTGGGGAGATATTATAGAAAGTTCATTAAAAGTGAGCTATCATTCTCAATGGTTGAATGTTGCAGGTTTTACAAAAAAGAGAGGTGACGGTTATATTTTTAGTGCAAACAATGCAATCAACATAAATAAAAATATTCAATGTTTTGTAAATGGTTCCTATCAAAGTGCAAGCGAAAATGGATTATTCAAAATCCCACAGGCATGGAATGTGGATTTGGCATTAAATTTATCTTTTCTATCAGATCGTCTCAACATCTATCTTGAATGTACAGATATTTTTTCAACTCTACATGCAAAACGAGGTTGTTACGGAAACAATATCTCTATGGATTATAATAGAAACTATCAAACTCGTACATTCACAATACAGGTTTCATATAACTTACCTAACATTATCAATGGTAAGAGATATAAAGGTAATACAACTAATAGTGAAATTCAGCGTCTTTAAAAACTTATTGCAGATACGAATGAAGATAATCAGACAACGTAATGCAATGGATTGTGGTCCATCTTGTTTAGCAATAATTGCAGAACATTATGGAAGAAGAGAAGAAACAAGAACGCAGTTACGAACTTCGTAGCGAAAAAGTACGCAGCATCGTGGGACAAATACCCTCTTCACTTATTCGCTACGGCATCACCGCCATTGGGGCTGTGTTGCTTTGTCTCTTTGTTGTGGGTTATTTCTTGCCCTACAAGCAGGTTTATTCAGGAACAGCAACCATTCATAGAATAACAAATACAGCAGCCGATAGTGTAGATATAGCTATTTTTTGTCAAATTCGATAACAAACGTCCTGGCAATATAACTGAACAAATGCTCTGTCTGCAATTACCTAATGGTACATTTACTGGACAAATACAAAATCTTTCCTCAGTTCGTGATACTTTGGATCGTCAAGAAATCCTCTGTCGTTTCAAGTCATCAGAAATAAAATCGGTAGAAAACCAAACTTTAGACTTTCAAATAGTACATTCATCGGGCAATCTACTACAAAAAATGCTTGGCAGATGATGGTAGATACCTCAGATGCTTAGAAAAGCCTATAAAAAAAGTTGGTTACTTTCGTTTCAGATATCTATCAGGTTTGCCGTAGATTTGGCGTATAGGTCTATATTTTGAGCTGTTTTCAGCCGTTTTTTTGTACATTTGTAAGTGGTTGGTAATTAGCGATATACAAAAACAGCGAAATGCCTCGAAAAAACGTCCGTACTTTTTTCTAAGAATGTACGGACGTTTTTTTGAAAAGTAGGAAGGAATAACCAATCTACAAAATATTCATTGTGGCACAATCTATAAATAAAGCCAATAGAAAAAGAGTAAAATGCAGCGGAAATTTACATTTCTTGCCTACGGTGCAATTCGCATCATCTACAACCTCAATATCTTTCCTATCTCTTATTCTTATGTTGTTTAGCACTTCCTTCACAATATTACCAAAAACAGAATTACCCACTAAAAATTTTTTCATTAAAACACAGATGAATATTAATAAGAAATGAAGAGAAATGTAATTAATATTTTTAAATTTCTTATTATTATTTTGAACATAACCAACATGTCCCACTTTTAATATAAGAAAACAAGAGAGAATAAGGACAAAAGAAAGATAAAATGGAAAATATTTTGAATAAATTTGGACGTAACGTTTTTTTCTTTTACATTTGCAGCGTAATGGAATGATAGAGCTTTTCTTTTATATTAAACAACGAAGAAACTCTTGTAAACCGACAATCACATTAGAATAAAAGAATACATTAACAATTAAACAATTTATTTCCGACCAATAAAGACAAAATAGTCCCTAAAAGGTTAAGAATAAAAAGAAACTTAAAAAATCACTAGAATTTAATATGTTGCTATTTTGCAAACGTGTAAATAACTAATGATAGAAAAATAAATAGTTATGAAAAACAAGATTTCATTTTACATACCTTTTATATTATTACTCCTTTTAAGTATTCCTGGTAATGCACAAACTCTAAAAGGTAGAATTATTGAAGCCAATTCCTCTCAAACTCCAATAGAGTTTGCTACAGTCTGCCTTTATAATAATGAAAAGAAAATAGTTCTATCTTCGCAAACAGATAAAAATGGAGAATTTGTTTTTCATGTTGATAAATTACAGCTTAAAGAAGTCTATGAACTACATGCTTTATATATAGGTTACCAGTCTATAATAATGAAAATAGTTTACAAACGTTGAGTGATATGGGAATAAGTTGTTTGTAGAAGAC